>TARA_R110002012_G_scaffold137200_4_pt1 | contig 58155 bp, 52 predicted proteins | sample TARA_R110002012 | Tara Oceans TARA_R110002012 (sample SAMEA4396515) | marine metagenome | biome: Westerlies Biome; feature: [DCM] deep chlorophyll maximum layer (ENVO:01000326); material: water (ENVO:00002006), including particulate matter (ENVO:01000060) such as... | depth 40 m
GCCGCTTGGGGTGACGCGGAGGCTGTGCCCGCGACCAGAAGTGCAACAGCGATTGCGCTGGCACCGAACACCGACACGGTGTTGGAACGAAGTGACGTCATGGAAGGTATCCTTTTCTTGAAAGGTGGTTTTCCGTCCGATCGATCACCGGACACCTGTCTTTTCGGCCCGCACGCTGGCTTCAAGTGGGCGAAATGGTATCGGCATGTGTCGACAGCCGCCTATTTCGTGACCCAATGTATCCAGTTGGCTTGATGACAGGTGCCGACATAAAATTTTGCGCGACAAGGCTCGCCCCGTGGGGCCATCGTTGTAGCGATGACATCATCCGCAGACCCCGACGCGACTCTTCTGATCGTCGATGACGACAGGGATATCCTCGCCCTTCTGGCCGAGCACCTTTCCGCCCATGGGTTCCGGGTGCTGAAGGCCGGGGACGGTCGGGCTATGCGATCCGTCTTGGCGGAAAGGTCTGTAGATTTAATCGTGCTGGACCTCAGCCTTCCGGGCGAAGACGGCCTCAGCCTATGTCGGCAATTACGCGCAACCTCCTCCATTCCGGTGATCATGCTGACGGCACGAGGCGATCCGATCGACCGGATCGTTGGTCTGGAGATGGGCGCTGATGACTACCTGGCGAAACCATTCGAGCCGCGTGAACTGATCGCCCGGATCCGTAGCGTCTTGCGTCGCGCCGCCGCCCTCCCGCCCCGTCTTCGTCACGACTCCGCCCAACATGTGCGCTTCGCCGACTGGTTGCTGGATCGGGACGCCCGGGCGGTGACCGCTGCAGATGGCCGATTGGTGATGCTGTCAACGGCCGATTTCGACCTACTGGATGCCTTGATCGAGCACGCCGGTCGGCCCCTGACACGCCAGCAGTTGCGCGAGCGGACCTTCCCGTCCGACGCTGATGACCGCGCTATTGACCTGCGGGTCAGCCGTCTGCGCCAAAAACTCGGCGATGATGCCCGTTCCCCCAGCCTGATCAAGACTGTGCGCAGTCTCGGCTATATGCTGGCCGCCACCGTCTCATGGAGTTCCTGAGCCCTAGATGACGAGCGCCTTTGACACATTCGCAAGCCGGATTTTCCTGGTGCTGCTCGGCGGCGTAATGATCGCCGCCGCCGCGGCCCTGATCGTGTCTGACGCCACCCATCGGAGCAACCTGGCCCACCTGCATGTCTTCAATGCCGCCGAACGGGCTGGGGATCTGGCAGCCAATGCCATCAACTCGGGTCAGACACCTTCGGCGGTGACAACAACCGGGGTTGGCGTCGGTCACAATGACCTGGAACTGGCCCGAGCGGTCGCCGCCGCCCTTGACCGCCGCGGACTGGATGGCATTCGGGTCGCCGCTTACGAAGTTTCGTCCGGTGCCTGCGACGCGAATTGGCCTCATCGGAACAGTACCGACAGGTCAGCCCCACGGTGCCGCCTCCTCACGTTGACGGTCGCCGGCGGGTCGCGTGAGGAATCCCGGATCATTCCCCTGACGGTCAGCCTTCCGGCAGGGCCCACGCCGCTAGCCGCTGACAGTGTCGGGCTGTCTTTCATGATCGCGATGCTTTTGATAACGGTCCTGACCGCCTGGCTGGCCTCGCGGCTGGCGTCCGGCCCGTTGAACCGGCTTTCCGCCGCCGCCGTCGCTCTGGGCGAAGACATCGACAACCCGCCCCTGAAGGAAGAAGGCACGCGCGAGGTGCGTGAGGCCGCGATGGCCTTCAATGCCATGCAGCGGCGGCTTAAAGTCATGTTGCACGAACGGACCCGGATGCTCGCCGCCATCGCCCACGACCTGCAGACCCCCCTGACTCGACTCAGGCTTCGTATCGAAAAGGTGGCGGATAGTGAGTTGCGGGCGCGGTTGATCGGCGATCTCACGGCGACCCAAATCTTGGTACGGGAAGGACTGGACCTCGCTCGCGCCGGAGAGTCGGTGGAGCCGTGGGCAAGACTGGATCTGGACACGATGATCATGGCCCTGTGCGAGGACGCTGCCGACGCCGGTCAGCCGGTACGTTTCGGAGGCGGTGACGGACGGGTGGTGCGGGCGAGACCCAACGCGCTGAAACGTTGCCTGGCGAACCTGGTCGACAACGCCGTAATCCATGGCGGCGCGGCCCTGGTGCGGTGCGGTGTCAATGAAGCGGGAGTACCGTGTATCACCGTCACGGATTCCGGGCCGGGTGTGCCCGAGGGCCAGCTCGAAGCAGTGTTCGAACCCTTCCTACGGCTCGAGACGTCACGCTCACGGGAAAGCGGTGGCACCGGGCTTGGACTCACCATTGCGCGACGGATGGCCAATGCCACCGGAGCCACCCTGGTGCTGCGAAATGGTCCGGAGGGTGGGCTCCAAGCCATACTGACCCTGGCTCCTGGTCCAGCCTGAACAGCAAAACGCCCGCCGGGTTGTCGGCGGGCGTTTCGAAAATCGGTTCAGAAATGGATCAGGCGGCGGCGCTGCTCGGAGCCGGGGCCGAACTTTCCGACGGATCGCGCAGGACATAGCCGCGGCCCCAGACGGTCTCGATATAATGTTTGCCGCCGGCCGCTGTCGCCAGCTTCTTGCGCAGCTTGCAGATGAACACGTCGATGATCTTCAGCTCGGGCTCGTCCATGCCGCCGTAGAGGTGGTTCAGGAACATTTCCTTGGTCAGGGTCGTACCCTTGCGGAGCGAAAGCAGCTCCAGCATCTGGTATTCCTTGCCCGTCAGATGAACGCGGTGGCCGTGCACCTCGACCGTCTTGCCATCCAGGTTCACGGCGATCTCGCCGGTGTGGATGATCGCCTGGGCGTGCCCCTTGGAACGACGGACCACGGCATGGGTGCGCGCGATCAGCTCATCCTTGTGGAAGGGCTTGGTCATATAGTCGTCGGCACCGCCGCCGAAGGTCTTGACCTTGGTCTCAATCTCGCTCGAGCCCGACAGGATCATCACCGGCGTATTGACCTTGCCGACGCGCAGCTGGCGCAGAACCTCGAGGCCGTTCATGTCCGGCAGGTTCAAGTCAAGCAGGATCAGGTCGTAGTCATAGATCTTACCCAGATCGATGCCTTCTTCGCCAAGATCCGTCGTGTAGACGTTGAACCCTTCCGACTTAAGCATCAATTCGATGCTTTGGGCCGTTGCGTGATCGTCTTCGATAAGCAGAACGCGCATTCGTGCCCCTCCAGGCAAAGCTTGATATCTGTACAGGTTAATCGAGCATCGGTAACCTTGTTCGGAGGTTAATCGCTCAAAACCTTAAGAAGGGTTAACATCACCCCATTGAGGCGAATCGTAGGCTGATTTGCGAATCGGCGTCGAGGGGCTCGAGTCAAGCGGCAGACATTTTTCTGCTGATGCTGTTTGAAGCCACCCCCGAAGACCGGCCGCGTTCCCGGAAATCCGCGCATCCATCCCCACCCGAACCGTTGGTCGCACTGGAACTGCGACCGGTTGTGACGTTAGATAGGATAATATTCCCATCATATCCCGGGCGACGCGTAGGCTGACCGGATCGGAAACCCGCGATGGAGAAACCAGGGTGGTGGATGGGTACAGAGTGCCGGTGACCGAGGGCGACCGGATCCGGGCCGCCCTGGTGACCCAGATGGTCGCGGCGGCGACCGGCGTATCAGCGGAACGCATGGGCGCACGTCACAATCGAGGCTCCCTGGCGTGCCGGGCGCGCTGGCTGGCAATTTACCTGACCCATATCGCCTTCGGCTGGCCGCTGGAGCGGGTCAGCCATGCCTTCGGCCTCAATCGGGCAACGGCGTCGGCCGCCTGCCGTTGGGTCGAGGATGAACGCGACCGGCCGGCACTGGACCTCTGGCTTGACCGGCTGGAGACCTGCGCCCGCGAGATCTGCGACGCACCGCCGTGCGAGCTGACGTCATGAAGGGGCGTGTCGGGCGCGCCCGCGACCTGATGGCACGGGCCGGGGCCTGGCTGGAAGCATCCGGAGACGGCTATGCCCTGCGACTGGGTGGCGACCGTCGCGCCCGGGTCACCCTGCGTCTGGATGAAGCCGGATTTCGCGCTCTGATCGCTGATCCGGGCCTTCGCGAGCGCCGCGGTGGCGGCTGGATCGCCCGGACGCTGCAGACCGACGTGGCCGCGCCGCCGCCCGGACGCCCGGGCTGGATCGACGGTGAACGGACTCGGGTTCAACCCGACGGCCGACTGATCCGGCACCGCGCCAACCTCGGCGAGTCACCCCTGGCCTGGCTGGCCCGCCGCAAGGACCCTGCCGGTCGACCATGGCTGACCGGCATCGAGCTGGCAGCCGGCGAGCGGCTGCGCATGGATGCTGAACTGGCCCTGCGTGGGCCCTCATTGACGATGCGCTGGGACGCCCTGCCCCGCTCGGGCGGTGGCAGCTCGGCCCGGGTCGAACCCTCGGACCAGGCCCTGTCGGCCGCCCGCCGCGTCGAGGCGGCCCTGGTCGCCTGCGGGCCCCGTCTGCGGCAGATTGTCGACCGTGTGTGTATCCGGGAATCGTCAATCCAGCTGGCCGAGTCCGGGCTCGGCCTGCGTCGACGCCAGGGCAAGACCCTGCTGAAACTCGGCCTCCAGGCTCTGGCGGAGCATTACGGCCTTGGGTGACCCTAAGCAGTCACAGTCCTGAACTCCCGTTTCAGGCGATCGCCAGAGCCGCCGCCCGGATGCGGCCGACCATACTGTTCAGCCCGTTGGCCCGCTGCCGGGTCAGGGCCTGGGGCAGGCCCAGCCGGTCCAGGGCGGCGCGGGCATCAAAGGCCAGTATTTCTGCCGGGGCGCGTTCGGAATAGAGTCGGAGCAGCAAGGCGATATTGCCCTTGGAAATGGCGCTGTCTGAATCCGCCAGAAAACGCAGCCGACCGTTCTCATACCGGTCGACCAGCCAGACCTGTGCGGCACAGCCGGACACCTTGTTGACCTCTACCCGGTCGACGTCGGGCAAGGGCTCCAGCTCCTTGCCGAGATCGATGACATAACTGATCCGGGCCTCCCAATCGCCGAGCAGGTCGAATTCCTCCACCAATTCGGCCAGGGTATCCTCGATCGTGGATGGTGTGACGGTCATCCGGGGCAGATAGTCCCCCGGCGCATTAACGACAACCGGGGCCGTGATCCCCAGGCAATATCGACCATCCCGGATCATCAGTCGCCTGAAACGGGTGCGGCCTTTAGCCGACTCGCGGGGAGGGCTAGACTTTACGGCTCGCCTGAACTTCACCCGGCGCTACGCCGTCATTCATTTCCGGACCCCGTTTGACGCCTCCCGACAAACATGACGGATCGCCCGCCACGTCTCCGCCTGCCGGAGACCTGCCGGCCCTTGCCGCCTGGCATGCCGCCTGGGCCGTAACCGCGGCATTGCTGGCCCTTGGGGGACGGTGGCTCGGCGGTCTGGACGGACCGATATTCTACGGCGTTGTGGCCATGGTTGTCCCCGGTATCGCCGGACTCGGCCTGCTGGTCCGGGACGGCCCCGACCAACGTGCCGGCGGCCTGGCCCTGTGGAGCCTGGCCTCGATCCTCGCCGCAGCCCTGTCGGGAGGGCTGAACGGACCTCTGGTCGGCTTCATCTTCATGCCCATGGCCGTCGGCATCGCCATGGGCAGTCAGAAACTGGCCCTGAGCGGGGTCTTCGGGGTCGTGCTGGCCACGACCACAGGCCTGGCCTCGGCCTATTTTATTGCCCCCTGGCCTGACGCGCCCCTGATCGCTGCCGTGTCAGCAATCATGGTCGCCGCCGCTGCCGCCCTCGGGCTGCGCCTGTCCTGGCGGGCTCGTGAGGCACAATTTACAGCGAATGAAGCGAAGGTGACCCGGGTCGAATCCCTGCTTGCCGGTCAACCGGGCATCACCCTGGTTCTGGAGCCGTCCGGCCAGGTCGTGGCCGCCTATGGCACACCGCCGCCGGCCCTGCCGATCGACCCCCTGTTCTCCCAGGGCCTGATCGCCGCCGTCCACGCGCCTGATCGACCCATCGTTCTCTCTGCGATGGAACGGGCGCTGGAGGGCGGGGAGGCGACCGTCCGTTTCGCTCCGCGTCTGGCGCTGGACCGGCGGGTGATCCTGAACCTGCGCCGCCTCGACGAGCGGACGACAACCACGGTTCCGGGTCCGGCCCGGCTGATCGCCCAGGCCTTTGATGCCACCAACCAGTATGCCCGCGAACTGGGCCTCGAGACCGCCCGCATCGAAGCGGACACCCAGAACGCGGGCAAGAGCCGGTTCCTGGCCAATATGAGTCATGAGCTGCGTACGCCGTTGAACGCGGTGCTCGGCTTCTCGGACATCATGCGTCAGCGCCTGTTCGGTCCCCTGCCGGACAAATACGGTGAATACGCCGATGCCATCCATGAGGCGGGCGGGCACCTGCTGGACCTGATCAACGACGTGCTGGACGTGTCCAAGATCGCCGCCCACCGCTACCCGCTGTCGATCGAACGGTTCGACGCCCGCGATGCGGTCTCGGCCGGCATCACCCTGGTGCGGCTGTCGGCCGACGAAAAGAATGTCGAGCTGGCTGGCGTCCTGCCGGCCGAACAGCTGGAGGTCGCCGCCGACCGGCGGGCGCTGAAGCAGATCCTGCTGAACCTGCTGTCGAATGCCATCAAATTCACTCCGGCCCACGGGTCGGTCACCGTGACGGTTGAGGCCATCGGCCCCTATCTCGAGATCATCGTCGCCGACACGGGTGTCGGCGTGGCGGCCGAAGACCTGAAGCGTCTGGGACGGCCGTTTGAACAAGCCGGCGGCATCGAGCAGCGGGCCCAGGGAACCGGTCTCGGTCTGTCACTGGTGCGCGCCCTGACCGAGCTGCACGGCGGCAGCATGTCCATCGAAAGCACCCTTGGTGAGGGCACGGCCGTCACGGTTCGATTGCCGGTGGTCGTCCCGGCCCGGACACCGGTCCCGCCCGGCGGTGCCGAGGTCATCCCCCTGCCGACGGCCGGCAGCTCTACAACGCGGCACTGAGACCGCCGTCCGGCCGACTCAGGACTGACGCCCGCCCAATGGCCCCATCGCCATAAACGCCCGGCCGGCGGCGAAATCACCCGCCTCGAAGGTTACGCTGGCGACGCTGTTGTCACGGAAATGGAATTCCACGGCAAAGGACTCGCGCGGGTCCAGCTGCTCGAGGGCCGCGGCAACCTCGGCCGGAAAGCGCCAGGCTTCGCCAGTGCGTTTGCCATCGGTCAGCAGTTCAGCCTCGGCCGCACCATAGGTCACCGCCCAGTAGCCCCGCCGCACCGATTCCGGCGGCAGGTCCGAAGCCCCTCCCAGCCAGGCCCGCGGCGAACGGGCCGGATCGCGCATGACGATGCGGGCGGCATAGGGTCGTGGGCGGCCATGAAACGAAACCACGGCGGTCAGAAGGTCACTGATCTCACCGGCCGTATAACCGATGGTCACCGGCGAGGCCCCGGTCATCGATCCCTGCATCAACCGCCAACTGGGTCGGACCGAGACAATCCTGTTGGCCGTCCAGTCGGCGCGTACCCCTGGAAAGGTCATGCTCGGCATCCGGACCCAGCCCGAAAAGGCCTGCTCCACCCTTTGTTTGACGGTCACCAGCTCGGAGTCGGTGCAGGACACTGTGGCGGCGCGAGCACGGGCCCGGGCGGCCACGGTCCGCAGCTCAGCCTCCGCCGTTCCCGCGCGCAAGGCAGCGCTGTAGGCCTGCCGCGTGGCCGCCGCGAGGGCCGCCCCCACGTCCTGATGGAACAGGCCGCACCGTTCATCGGCCGCCAGGACGAAACTGCGCTCGTAATAAGGGCCGGACGCTTCCGCCAGCGCTGTGCCCGGGGCAGCCGTCAGCAGCAGTGCGATCACGGCGGCTTTGGCGGTTCGGGTGTGACGACCTATTGTCATGCGGTCCACCCTAGACCCAACGCGTTCCGGTCCCGTTGCCGAGTAAGGTTATCAAATTGCTTCTTTCGAGCGACCTGTGGGTGTCCGCCCTGATCCGCCGCGCCGAGCTGGGCGGAGCCTTCGCCACGGTGGTGCGACGCGGCGACGACCGTGCCGGCACCGTCATCGTCAAGGCCTTCGACACCTCGGCCCGTCGCGCGCGCCTCTATACAGAAGCCTTCGGGGCCGACGGCGACCGGTTGTGGATCCAGCCGGTGACCAGCGAAGTCGAGTCCGAACTGGACGCCTATATCCAGCGCCAGATCGGTTTTGACAGCGACCTGTGGGTGGTCGAGATCGAGGACCGCGACGGTCGCCACTTCATCACCGAAAAAGTCGCTGACCAGACATGAACGACCCATCCCTCTGGTCGTAAAGACTTAACCGCGTTCGTGAACCGGACCGCAAGTGAACCGCGCCTAGGGTCAGATCAACGGATGGAAACACGTCCGGTGATGGTGGGTTTGCTATATGCTGTTTCTTCTCAACGACGTTGTGTTCGATCTTGACGAGACCTGCCCGGTCACGCCTGCGGATGCACGCCGGTTCGAGAAGCTGGGTCTGGACTATGTGCTGGAGCTCGGCTGCGAACTGTTCTCCGAAGACCCGCTGCTGCATCGCAATGACCCGGTCCGGGCCCGGCGACTGGCCTGGCTGATCGCCGACCGTAGCCCCGAGGTCAACGCGGCCCTGTTCGCCGCCCCGGCACAGAATTGCGCGCCGGAACTGGTCGAACCGCGCTTTTGCGCCCTGCCCCCGGCAGTCCTGAAACAGCTCCAGCGTCGCGACGCCAAGGGCCAGCTCGACGCCGTCACGGCCGACCGCGCCGTCTGGAACCGTATGGCGGCCTGACCTCCGATAGCTCCTCTTGAAAAAGAGCTTGAACGGCCACCTTTTCCGGCGATAGCTGGCAACTCATAGTTGCCGGAGATGCCCGTTGCCCGGATTGCTGTCCGTCCTCGTCCGCGCCGGCCGCGGCACCCTGCTGACGCTGACCTTGGGCATTGCCGTCCTCACTATGGGAACATCCCCGGCCCACGCCGAGTGGCGGCGTGCCGAAAGTCCCCATTTTATCGTCTATGGCGACATGAGCGAACAATCGCTGCGGGACTATACTCGCAAGATCGAACGGTTCGACGCCATGCTGCGTCACTATTACCCGAACGCCGCCGGAACCGTGTCGAGCAAGCTCGAAATCTACATTGCCGACGGCCTGTCCGAACTGCGTCAGATCAACCCGACGCTGCGCTCCGGCATCGGGGGCTTCTACAGCGCCGGAGATAGCCGGGTGTTCGCGGTCGTCGACCAGCGGCGCAGTGAAGGGGACCGCACCCTTTTTCATGAATACGGCCACCATTTCATGCTGGCCAACATGCCCGGTGCCTATCCGGGATGGTTCGTCGAAGGCTTCGCCGAATATCATGCGACCGCGGAAGTGACATCAGACCGGGCGCGGATTGGCATGCACAGTCGTGGCCGCATGAATTCGCTGGTTCAGTCAAACTCCTGGGTGCCCATGGAGGCCGTCCTGGGGTCGCGCTCTGCCCAACTAACCTCGGGTCAGGGCCCCGGCTACTATGCCCAGGCCTGGGCCCTGACCAGCTACCTGATGAGTACGCCGGAACGAAAGCGTCGGCTGGGTCTCTATCTTGCCGCTGTCGCAAGCGGGGCCGATCCGATCGCGGCCCTGGACGGCACGATCGACCGAACACCATCAGAGCTGCAAGGCGATCTGCAGTCCTACCTGCGGCGCATCACCTATTTTACCGTGCCCATGGCCCTGCCGACGGCCGAAGTAACCGTCTCGGTCATGCCTACCAGCGCCCGTGACCTGATCTGGCTTGATCTGAGGGTCGATCGCTTTGTAGCACCGGCGGACAAGGCCGAACTCCTCGACCGCATCAGATCCATCGCCGCGCGCTATCCAGGCGACCGGCTGGCGGGGATTGTCCTCGCCAAGATTCAACTTTCAAATGACGACCCCCGGGCCGCCGAGGCAACACTCGCCCCGATCCTTGTCGCTGCCCCCGCCGATGCAGACGCTCTGCGACTGACGGCCCGGGCCCGCATGACTCAGGCGGCGGCAGACGAAATTGACCCGGCCGAAAGGGACCACCTCTACGCTCAGGCCAGGACCCTGCTCGGTCGCGCCTATCGTTCTGATCCCGAAGACTATCGTATCCTTATGGCCTTGGCCGACAGTCGCATGAGGGCCTTCGACTATCCGACCGACAATGATCTCGACACCCTCGACGTCGCTGTCCAACTCGCACCCCAGGTGTCGACCGTCCGGTACCGCGCAGCCCAGGCCCTGATGGCTCGTGATTTTTATCCCGAGGTCATCGCCCTGCTGGAGCCTGTCGCCAATAACCCCCATGGCGGTGACAGTCTGGCACCCGTCCGGGCCCTGCTCGGCGAAGCGCGGCAGAGAGCCGGACTCGCGGCGCGCCCGGATGAACCGCTGCCGATCGCCCCCGACGCCGGAGAAGAAGACCCGGACGCTTCCGGCGAGTGACTTCCGTCGCCTGACGCGCTACCTCCCGCCGCCATGTCGAAACTCACGCTCGCCGAGGAGGCCGGCCGTCGCCGGACCTTCGCCATCATCGCCCACCCCGACGCGGGCAAGACCACCCTGACCGAGCATATCCTGCTCGCAGGCGGGGCCATCCGTGCCGCCGGAGCCGTGCGCGCGCGCGGCGAGAACCGCCGCACCCAGTCCGACTGGATGAAGATCGAGAAAGAACGCGGCATCTCGGTCAGCGCCTCGGTGATGACGTTCGAGCACACCACAAAGGACGGTGGGGCCAAGATGTTCAACCTGCTCGACACGCCCGGGCACGAGGACTTCTCGGAAGACACCTATCGCACCCTGACCGCCGCCGACTGCGCCATCATGGTGCTGGACGCCGCCAAGGGCATTGAGCCCCAGACCCTGAAGCTGTTCGAGGTCTGCCGCCTGCGCGACATCCCCATCATCACCTTCATCAACAAGCTGGACCGCGAGGCCCAGGACCCGATGGCGCTGCTGGACGAGATCGCCTCACGCCTGGCCCTCGACCCCGCCCCGATCTGGTGGCCGGCCCAGAGCGGCAACCGCCTGCGCGGCATGGTCGAGATGGGCACGGGTCGCTTCCAGCCCTACGCCCGCAAGGTGCCCGGTGCTGTGGTCGACGAGCCCCATCCCGAGGCCCTGCCCCTGACCGAGGCCGCACGGTATTTCGAGGACGGCGAGCATCAGGACATGCTGGACGCCGCCGAACTGGTCACCGGCGGCTATCCGGCTTTCAACCGCCAGTCCTTCCTTGAGGGCCATATGACCCCCGTGCTGTGGGGTTCGGCCCTGCGCCATTTCGGTATCGACGAACTGCTGGCCGCCATCGGGGAATGGGCCCCGCCGCCCAAGACGATGAAGGCCCGCAAATACGGGGCGCTGGCCGGGGCCCGCAATGCGCCCGAACCGGTCGAGACCATCGTCGAGCCCGGCGCGGCCGAGGTCACCGGCTTCGTCTTCAAGGTCCAGGCCAATATGGACCCCAACCACCGCGACCGCATCGCCATGTTCCGCATGGCCTCGGGCAAGTTCCAGCGCGGCATGAAGCTCAAGGTCCAGAACACCGCCAAACAGCTGTCGGTGAATGCTCCGATCATGTTCTTCGCCTCGGACCGCGAACTGGCCGACGACGCCTATGCCGGCGACGTCATCGGCATTCCCAACCACGGCGTGCTGCGCGTCGGTGACAGCCTGTCGGAAAGCGGCCTGATCCGCTTCGCCGGCCTGCCCAATTTCGCCCCCGAAATCCTGCAGCGCGTGCGGGTCAAGGATCCGCTCAAGGCCAAACATCTGCGCAAGGCGCTGGACGGCCTGGCCGAGGAAGGCGTGACCCAGCTGTTCCGCCCCGAAATGGGCGCGGACTTCATCGTCGGGGCTGTCGGCCAGCTGCAGTTCGAGGTCATGGCCGACCGTCTGGGCGAGGAATACGGCCTCGACGTCATCTTCGAGCCCTCCCCCTGGGCCGAGGCCCGCTGGCTGGGCGGCGACAAGGCCGATCTCGAGGACTTCATGGGCAAATACCGCCCGCAGATGGCCCGCGACATCGACGACGACCCGGTCTTCCTGGCCAAGTCGAGCTGGGAAACCGGCTATGTCGGCGAACGCTTCCCCAAACTGGCCTTCACCAAGACGAAGGAACGGGGCTGATCCCGGGGTCGGCGCGCCCGGCGAGGCCCGTCGCTCGAACACGCCGGCGAGATAGCGCCGGCTCGTGTCTCGACCGACGGAACACCCGGCCCGCTCGACGGTTTCACCGTCGCGGCGCTGTGCTTGCTGTGTGAAGCCCGGGACCGCGTTCAGGGTCCCGATGCGGGACGGAAGCGCCAGCCCATGTTCGAATTCGGCAGGGATTTGAGAAAACTGTTCGCCCAGGCGCGCGATAGCGACGACCTGAGCTGGCTCGAACTGATCAGTGCCGATCTGGTGCGGGTCGAGGCCCGCCAGCAGTCGATCGACGCCGGGCGCGTCTCCTGTGCCCATCCCTTCGAGGCCTATCTGCGGGCCGGTGCCCTGTGGCGCGAACACACACGCCGCACGGGTCTCGGATCAAGCCTGGAAAGGGCGCACCAGTCTGCCGCCGATGCGGCCCGGGCCGCCGGCAGCGACGATCAGACCGCACGTGCAGCGATCGAGGCTGCCGCGACCGGAATGCTGCAATTCGATCTGTGCGGCGGAGCCCGGCACCTGACCCGGGCGCTTGGCGAAATCGCGGCCCTCGGTGCGCTTCGTCGGGCTGAAACCACCTGTGCCGCTACGGTCGTCCACGCGCGCCTGCGCGCCCGGGAGGCCCGGTTGTCAGGGGATCCCGGAGATCTGCTCGATGCCGCAGCCCTGCTGGACGTGGCCCTTCACGGGCTGACCCCGGACAATTCCCCGATCGCCGATGATGTTCGACTGGACCGCGCCGGACTGGCACTCGAGGCCGGTGTCGCCCGCCGGGATGCCCGGCTGCTTGACCAGGCCGGCCGCGACCTGCGCAGCATCGTCGAAGGCTCGACTCCCGAATATCGCCCCCTGACCCGCGCCAAAGCCCTGACCCTGTGCGGCGCGGGGATGAAGGCGCTGGCCGAACTGGCCGGTGATGCCGAAGCGATGCAACAGGGTCAGGCCATGTTCGAGGCGGCGGCTGATGAGTTCACACCGGATCACAGTCCGCTGGACTGGGTCGCCATCCAGATCGTGCGCTCTGATCCGGCATCATCCCTGTCCAGTCTGGCCCTGGCCCAGGCCCTCAGCGAAGGCAGCGGTCTGATCCTGGGGGCTCTGGCGCGGGAGCGGCGCTTTGCCCGGGAGGCGGCACTGGCCGAGGCGGACGGCGACCGCAAGACCCTGTCCACGCTCGCGGCCCGTTTGCGCGGCCGCCTGACCGATCAATCCGGCCATGAGACGCCGCTGGACTGGGCCGCTGACCAGATCGCCATGGCCCACGTCCATCTGGCGCTCGGCCGCTTGAGTGGACATCAGGCCACCGGGATCGGCATGTCACTGGTCGAGGCCGCAACGACCGCCCGCGAACTGGGCGCGCCCGCGCTTGCGGCGCGCGCCGAGGCGTTGATGGACACCCGTGCCGCGCGGGCCTGACGGGTCTCAGCCCCCAAGCGCGACGAACGGTCCATTGAGGAAGTGTGGCTTGCCATAGGCCAACGGCTGGCCGTCATCATCGAGCACACGACCACCAGCCGCTTCCAGCACCGCCTGCCCCGCCGCCGTATCCCATTCGGATGTCGGGCCGGTGCGCGGATAGGCATCAAAACGTCCCTCGGCGATCAGGCAGAATTTCAGCGAGGAATCCATACCCTGCCATTGCGCGCAGCCATGCCGTGCTGCCAGGCGTTCGGCCTCGTCGTCGCTCATACTGTGGCTCAGCAGGGCCAGAGGGGTGGCCGGTCGGTCGCGTACGCGCACCGTCTGCCACGGCTCGCCGAAGCGTCGGCGCAGAATCCCGCCCCCCTTCTCGGGCCCGCCACACCAGGTCGTGGCCGTAGCCGGTGCGACCACGACACCCGCCACCGGGGCTCCATTGTGGATCAGGGCGATGTTGACGGTGAAGGTCTCGCGTCCGGCGACAAAGCCACGTGTCCCGTCCAGTGGATCGATCAGCCAGAACCACTCCTCGGCCAGGGCCGGCGCGCCGTTGGCCGCCACGGCCTCTTCGGCCACAGCCTGAATCCCGGGATAGAGGGCGGCCAGACGCGAAAGAATCAAGGTCTCGGCCTCACGGTCGGCCTGGGTCACCGGACTGTCGTCCGCCTTGACCTCTACCACCGCGGAGGCCCGCCAGTAGGGCAGTATTACCCGCGCCGCGTCCTCGGCGATGTCGGAGATCGCCTCGGCCAGGGTGCCCGAGGCGAGGTCAGCTTGCAGGGTTTCGGTCATTTGTGGCCTCGATACCCGATCCCCCCGGTTTCACGAACCGGCAAATCACGTCAGCTTCAGCATCCAGACCCCGATTCTGGTCCAGGACACCCATGACCGTGAACGCCGACGCCGCCGAACTTCCCGTCGACCCCCAGGAACTCGCCGCCTGGGTCTCCGCGAAATTGTGCCACGATTTCATCAGCCCGGCCGGAGCTATCGTCTCCGGCCTGGACCTTCTGGACGACCCCACAGCCCAGGACATGCGCGAGGACGCGATGGCGCTGATCGGCCAGAGCGCAAAAAAACTCGTCAGTCTGGTGCATTTTGCCCGCGTCGCCTTCGGGGCGGCGACCACGAGCGAGAAATTCTCGGGGGTCGAGCTGCAACGACTGGTCGCCGGCATGATCGAGGGCGGTCGGGCGACAATGGACTGGCGGGTGGACGCCGATGATTTCACCAAGCCGCAGGCCAGGGCCCTGATCAATCTGGCCTATCTGACAACGGCGGCCCTGCCGTCGGGCGGCGTCGCCACCATCACCACCCGTCGCGACGGCAATCTTCTCCTCATGGAAGGTACGGCCGTCGGGGCCCGGGCCCGCCTCAAACCCGAGGTCATCACCGGACTGGCGGGCGAGCGCCTGGTCGAAGGCCTGGCCGGTCAATGGATCCAGCCCTACTGGCTCTGGCTGACCGTATCCGGCCACAAGGGCAGCCTGACCGTCACCACCGTGGAAGGCCGGGTCGATATCGTCGCCGGAATGCCCGTTTGACCCCAAATCCTAAGAGACCTTAACAGGCTTTCCAAACACCTCGTTAACCGCCGATCGGCGATCATGACGTCCAGCACCGCCGATACGGTGCCCCGCCCGCGCCAGATGGAATCCAGCCTTGAACCCCAAAACCTGTCTCATCGTCGATGACAGCCGGATCATCCGCAAGGTGGCCCGTCGCATCGTCGAGGGTCTGGGCTTCGAGGTTGATGAGGCCGCCGACGGCTCGGAGGCCCTCGCCTTCTGCGGTGGCGTCATGCCGGATGTCGTGTTGCTGGACTGGGGTATGCCGGTCATGGACGGGCTGACCTTCCTGCAGCGACTGCGCGCCATGTCCGGAGGTGACCGGCCCAAGGTGCTCTTCTGCACCATCGAAACCCGCGCCGACTTTATTGCCGAGGCCCTGTCGGCCGGAGCCGACGAATATGTGATGAAGCCGTTTGACGGCGAAATCCTGCAGTCCAAACTTTCAGAAGTGGGAGCTGTTTGACGCCATGATGCCGGACGATTTCGATCGCCTGCAGTCCCTGATGGCCTCCCGGGCCGGCTTCCGGCTGGCCCGGGACCGGATTCACCTGGCCGAACACCGGCTGGGCCCGGTCGCGCGGCGCGAGGGTTTCGACAGCGTCGACATCATGCTCGAGGCCCTGTGGGCCAAGCCGGTCGCCTCCCTGGGCTGGTCCGTGATCGAGGCTCTGCTCAATCCCGAAACCTGGTTCCGGCGCGACCGGGCGACCTTCGACGTCTTCGCCAATGAATTGCTGCCCGCCCTGTCGAAGGCTCGTCCCAACGGCCATGTACGTCTGTGGTCGGCAGGCTGCTCGACCGGTCAGGAACCCTATTCCCTCGCCATGGCCGCCCTTGAGGCCGGAGCCTCGGTCGACATTGTCGCCACCGACCTGTCTCAGAAGGTCCTGGATAAGGCCCGCACCGGGACCTACACCAGCTTCGAGATCCAGCGCGGTCTCAAGGCCCACACCATGCTGCGCTGGTTCGAACTGGTCGACGAGCACTGGGTCACCCGCCCGGAACTGAACGCCGCCGTCCAGTTCACCCGCGCCAATCTGCTGGACGAACCCGTCGACGAGGGAAAGTTCGACATCATCATGTGCCGCAACGTGCTGACCGACGTCGATCCCGAGCGGCGCGCCAGAATCATCGACGGCCTGGAGCGTCGACTCGTCGATGACGGCTGCCTGTTCCTCGGGCCGGATGAACAGCTGGGGGGCGACACCCTGGCCTTCCGTCCGGTCAACGGCCGCAAGGGCCTGTTCGTCAAATCCCCGTCCAGCTTACGCCACGCGGCCTGACGGGGCTCGCTCACGGGCGGCTCGCCCTTGATCAAAGGCGACGCTTGCCCCCTAGTGGGGCCATCTGATCGGGGGAATCACCATGCGTCTGGCCTGGCTGTTCGGCTCACTGACGATCGCACTTCTGCTGGCGGTGGTAACCCTGCAGACGCCCCGCCCGGTCGGGTCCGAAGCTGAACCCACGGCCTTTTCCGCGGCCCGGGCCATGGTCGACGTGCGTGAGATCGCCCGGAACCCGCACCCGATTGGATCGCTCGATCACGCCCGGGTCCGCGATTATCTGGTCAGTCGCATGACCGCGCTCGGCCTCACCCCCACCGTCCAGGACGGGCCGTTGTCACCCACCGCGATCAAGCGTCTGAACCGCCAGGGCCAGAATCCCGCGGCCGCCGGCTACAGCGTGGCCAATCTGGTCGGCGTCCTGCCCGGTCGTGACCCTTCGGCCCCGGCGGTGATGCTGATGGCCCACTACGACACCGTGCCGGACTCGCCCGGAGCGGCTGACGACACGACCGGCGTCGCCGCCATTCTCGAAGCGGTGCGGGCGATCCGGGCGCGGGGTCCCGCGGATCGCAATCTGGTCGTCGTATTCACCGATGCCGAGGAACTGGATCTGGACGGGGCCCGCGTCTTCTTCGGCGGTCACCCCCTGCGCGACCGGATCGGCGCGGTTGTGAACCTGGATTCCCGCGGCGGCGGTGGCAGGGCCATCATGTTTGAAACCGGCCGTGGCAATGCCGAGACCATCGCCGTCTACGGGCGCGCGGCCCGACGCGCGACCGGCGGCCCCTCCAGCAGCTCGCTCGCCGTCTTCATTTACGAGCACATGCCCAACGGCTCCGATTTCACCATCGCCAAGGCGCGCGGCATCCAGGGCATCAATCTCGCCTTCATCGGTCGGCCCGAGCAATATCACACGACGGCCGCGACCCCGGACCGGCTCGATCAGGGCACGGTCCAGCATATCGGAGCCCAGGCGCTGGAAACTGCCGACGCCCTGTTGCGTGCGCCCGCCCTGCCGGCCGCCGGTTCCAATCGAGTCTATTCCGATATCCTGGGCTGGTTTGTCCTGAGCCATTCCCCGGGCCTTGGCTGGTTACTACTGGGCCTGACAGCGGCCCTTACCGGCCTGGCCACCTGGCGCGCCCGCCGCGAGACCGACCTGACCTTCACCGATATCGCACGCGGTAGTCTGGATGGCCTGTGGCTTCTCACGGTCGGGATCGTGCTGACCCAGGCGGTCCGCACCCTGGCCGGGCCTGTGGCCGGCGGTGCCGGAAAGGCGGACGCCTATTATATCCTGATGGCCCGCCTGCCGTGGATGGAAGCAGCGACGGCCCTGACGGTGCTCGCCGTTGCCCTGCTGCTGCTGAGCGGGCGCCGACAGGTCGACCGTCGACTGATCACTGCGATCACGGTCGTGGCCGCCGGGGTGGCGATCACACTGGGGGGCTTCAGCCCGGTCTTTTTGGTGGTGAGCCTGATCGCCATTGGTCTGGGCTGGCTGTCGAATTGGGCACCGAAACGGACGTGGGGCAGTTGGCTGGGCGTGATCACGCTTGTTCTGGTCCTGGCCTTCGCCGTCCAGATATTCGCCCCGGAGGCGGCCCTGCTGTTTATCTGGACCGCCCTTCCTGCCGCCCTTGTCGCTGCGGTAACGGCCTTCATTGATCCGCTCATAATCAAACGCGCAGCGTTGGTTCCGGCCGCCGTCGTCACTGTGGTGGTCGGGGCCTGGCTGTTCGGCCTTGCCCATTTCGGCTTCCTCAGCGTCGGCATGGACCTGCCGGGCATCCTCGCAATGTGCGGCCTGCTGGTCTTCATGTTGATACGACCGCTGGCACCTGCCCCGGACGCCACACGTCCGATCCTGATCGCGGCCGCGGTCTGTCTGGTCGTCGCCTGCGGAGTCTCGGGGGCTGCTCGTTTCGCCGAGCCGGCCGCAGCGGTCGAGAGTCCAACCACCGCGGCCTGACGGGCCTCAGCCCCCGTCGGCCCACACGGTCTTGTAGAGGTCGAAACGACGGTCGCGCAGATTGCGCACCGTGCCCTGCGACTTGGCCCAGGCCAGGTCCGACAGATCCAGGTCGGCCACCGTCACCGTCTCAACGTTCTCGCTGGCCTCGGCCGCGACTCCGTCACGCGCGAACGGGAAGTCGCACGGCGTCAGGATGCACGACTGGGCATACTGGATGTCCATGTTCTCAACGTTCGGCAGATTGCCGACATTGCCCGACAGGACGACGTAGCACTGGTTCTCGATCGCCCGCGCCTGACTGCAATAGCGCACCCGCAGATAGCCCTGCCGGTTGTCGGTGCAGAAGGGCACGAACAGCATCCGCGCGCCCTCGTCGACCAGCCGCCGCGCCAGTTCCGGGAATTCGGAATCGTAGCAGATCAGTACCCCGATCGGGCCGCAGTCGGTCGGGATGGCATGGACGGCGTCGCCACCCTTGATGTTCCACCAGTGGCGCTCGTTCGGCGTCGGATGGATCTTCTCCTGGGCGTGGACCGAACCGTCGCGCAGGAAGACATACGCAACGTTCTGGATGTCGCCGTCGTCGGCCTGGGTCGGGTGCGAGCCGCCGATGATGTTGATGTTGTACTCGACCGCCATCTTCTGCATCGCCTCGACGAAGCGCGGCGTGTAGCGGGTCAGGTGTTCGATCGACTCCGCCGGGGTCAGTTTCTTCGGTTCCAGCGACAGCAGCTGCAGGGTGAACAGCTCAGGGAACACCACGAAGTCCGACCGGTAGTCCGAGGTCACGTCGACGAAATATTCGACGTTGGAGATGAACTCCTCGAAACTCGACACCTTGCGGGCCTGCAACTGGACCGTGGCCACGCGCACCGTCTCCTTGGTGGCGAAGGCCGCCCCCTTGCCGTGGCTCTCGACATAATAGGGGTTGCGCCAGACCATGTGGGCAGCGGTGCCCATCGAGGCGGCGTCGGACTTCAGATAACCCTCCAGAATCCCGATCGGCTCGAAGCCCGAGCGCAGGTGGAAACCGATCACCGGGTCGTTCAGCTTGCGCGCCGTCACCGCGTCCAGATATTCGACCGCCGTCGGATAGGTGGCCTTGCGCCGCAACCGGCCCGGCATCCGTCCGCCGAACACGATTCCCTTCAGATTCTGGGCTTCACACAGATCGCGCCGCGCGTCGTACAGCCGCTGACCGATGCGCAGGCGGCGGCGGTCCGGATCGACACAGACCTCCATGCCGTAGAACCACTCTCCGACCGGGTCGTGGCGCGCCGCATAGCCGCCGCCGGTGATCTCGTTCCAGGTGTGCGGCGACATCGCCGTCTTCTCGTCGATGCGGAAGCCGGCGGCATAGCCGACGATCTCGCCCTCGTACTCGACCACGAACTGGCCGTCGTGGAAGGCGGCGATCTGACCGCGCAACATGCCCGGGGTATAGGGCGGGATGTCCTTGTAGACCTTGATGACGAGGTCGTTGATGGCCGTCACGTCCGACAGGCGGGCGTTGCGGATGGTGAGAACGGCGGGTTTGGCTGCTTTGGTCATATGCTCTGAACGCACAGCGACGCTTCCGGATCAATACCGAAGGCTGCGTACGGGCGGGTCATTCTTGTCAGACGCCCCTCTATGGCGGCTCGGGAGTCCGGGCCGCGGGGGGAGTGACCGCTTTCGTGCCGGATACTCAGCCGCTGCGCGGACGTTCGGGCCGTGGAAGGCGGCGATGCCACAACCCTCCATAACAGGCAGCAAAGTCGGCGCGGCGTCGGAGACTAAAGTGATAGCGTGAAAGTGCGGACCGCCCGCCGACCGCCCATTCAGAGGACGACGCCATGGATTTCTCCAGACTTCAGACGACCAGCAAGGTCTCTGACGAATGGTCCTACCCTCAGGAGGACGCGCGCGCATCGGGGCTGCTGCCTGTCGATCGCGAGCCGGATCACACGCTCTACTGGGAGGAATACGGCAATCCGGACGGCGAACCGGTGCTGTTTCTGCACGGAGGGCCGGGCGGTACCTGCTCACCGGTTCTCTCGCGGTTCTTCGATCCGGCGCGATACCGTGTGATCCTGTTCGACCAGCGCGGATGCGGCAAGAGCCGTCCGACCGTCGCTGTCGCAGGCCCTGAAGTCGCCTTAGTGAAGAACACGACGGACGACCTCGTCGCCGACATCAATCGCCTGCGGCAGGCCCTGAACATCACCGAAAAGATGCATCTCTTTGGCGGCAGCTGGGGCAGCACCCTGGCGCTCGTCTACGCCATCCGGCACCCCGACGCCGTGGCGTCCCTGATCCTCAGGGGCATCTTCCTCGGCGAGCGTGACGACCTGCTCTACATGTATCAGGGCAATGCCGAGACCTGGGCGGACCATCCGTACGCCCTCACGCGGCCGGGGAGCTATGTCGCCTATCCGGATGAGTGGAAGGCCTTCGTGGAGACCATCCCGCCCGGGGATCGGGCGGACATGATGGCGGCCTACAAGGCGATCTTCGACCGGAGTGCCCCTGACGAGGCCGGTCGCGCGGCGCAACGGGCCGCAGCGGTGGCCTGGTCGGTCTGGGAAGGCGTCATCTCCTACACGGTGCCGCCGGCCGCCGATCCCGGACAGAACGCCGAGGCGGACTTCGCCCTGAGCTTCGCCCAGATCGAGGCCCACTATTTCGCCAACGACCTCTTCATCGAACCGGGGTACGTGCTGGATCATGTCAAACGGCTGGCCGGCATCGCCATCCACATCGTCCACGGCCGCTTTGATCAGGTCACACCGCTCGCCCAGGCGTCCGCGCTGGTCGCGGCGCTCGAGGCGGCCGGGTCGCCGGCCCGGACCTTCATCAAGACCAATGCCGGCCATAGCGCCCTCGAAGCCCAGACAGTCATCGCCCTGACCGCGGTGATGGACGGCCTCGACCCTCTGGACGCCTAAAGGGTTCGGACACGGCCGACGCGCCTCGCCACCCGAAGGGATAGAGCCACCGGCCCGACGAGCCGCTCTCTGGGCACTACCCGGGTTGGCCGTGTTCGGCTCGACAGCTCTGCACCTCCGATGCCACCGTTTAATCCCGTATTTCACCTTGGCCTCGTCGGTTCGCGAATGTTCCCGGTCAGAAGCCAACCTCGCGTCATTTGGTGCATGCTAGTTCGAAATCGTACGCGTATGTCCGTCGGGACTCCTGCCGGGACGAAGGTGTGTGCGGTCCTGGAAGCGACGCCGCTGGCGGCTTGCCCATCACAGCGAAACAATTTACTCACTCCGCGACAGATCGTGGCGGTAAATTTGGAGCGTTGGGGCAAATTTATCCATGAAAATTCGAGCTCTAAGGCGTGTCGGCATCGGGCTCGCTGTACTGGCCGCCATCATCACGGCATGGCTGTGGTTGATCATCAGCGACCTACCTGACGCGCTAAGAGTTGATCAGGCGCGGCCCGTCGGCGTGCTGCTAGACAATGTACGTCTCATTTCAATGGTCCCCGGCTCACCCGAGGTTGAGGACGCGCGCGCGGTCCTTATCATGGGCGATCGCATCATAGAGGTCGGGGCCGCCGGCGCGTTGCGCGCGCCGCAAGGCGTCCGCGTTGTGGATGGCAACGGGCGCACTCTAATCCCGGGCCTGATCGATGCACACATCCATCTCAATGACGAAGCGGAACTGGCGGGATATCTCGCCCACGGCGTGACAGGCGTGCGCAATATGTCCGGCTATCCGTTCCATCTCCGGCTTGCGGAGCGCATCGCCAACGGCGCGCTGCTCGGGCCGGACTTCATCACCACCGGCCCGATTCTCAATAGCCCGGGCGCCAACGACACCATTGTGCAGCAGACCGTCACGTCGGGCGACGAAGCCCGGGCATCAGTGCGCGCACAGCATGCCGCCGGGTACCGAACACTCAAAATCTACTCGAACCTCACCCGCGAGGCCTTCGAGGCCATAATCGATGAAGCGGACCGATTGGGTATGAGTGTCACCGGTCATTCTCCTGAGGGAGTACGGACAAAGGGCGTTCCACGTGAGCGGCCTTTCGATGTCTCGTGGGAGCAGTCCCTTGGGCGTGGTTTCACGACCCTCGAACACGTCGAAACCATCGTTTGGCACGGGCTGCGAGACGACCTGGACGAGGACAAGATGCGGCTGCTGGCCTCTAGGCTTTCCGCTTCCGGTGAAGTCGTGACGCCGACCCTGATTGCTCACAAGCGCCTGGTGCTTATTGCTGAAACGCAAGGGCGCTACCTGGATGGGCCCGGCTCGGACACCATCAACCCGCTGGTACGCTTCTTCGAGCGAGGCTCGGAACAATACTGGAGTGGGGTCGAAGCGTCGAACTATGAGCGGCCCCACGCGGACTTCTTTCTCACCGCGACGCGCCTTCTTCATGAGGCGGGCGTGCCTCTGATTGCCGGGACGGATAGCGGTAGCTTCGGACTGGTTCCGGGTGCCTCGCTAGCGCGAGAGCTCGAACTGTTGGTGGCGGCAGGTCTGTCGCCGCACGATGCGCTCGCCTCCGCAACACGCTCAAGCGCCGAGGCTCTCGGTTTTGAGCGGAGCGGTATCGTTGCGCCAGGCTATCGGGCCAATCTAGTCTTGCTGATTGGAGACCCATTGACGCAGATTGGCGCTGTGGAATTGCCGTCAGGCGTCATGGTCGGGGGGCACTGGATCGACGAGGCCGGACTTGAGGCAATGCGAAACTCTGCAAGAGACACCTCGTTCGTTCGCTCGCTCTGGCGGGTGCTGGAACTGAAGCTCTCCAACCATGGCCGGTGAGCGGTTTCCGGCCCTGCCCAAATGTCTGGGCTTCGCGCAGGGCCAACTGTTAGCGTGAGGGGCTTTGGTGTCTGCAAGTTACCTTCCAAGTTTTTTGTAGGACTCGCTTTCCGGCGACAACCTAGTGGCCGGCGACCACCTGACAATCGGGCCGCGCCAACTGCGTTGAAAGAGGACAGACCCCGTCCGCTTCGATCAGGTCACACCGCTGGCGCAGGCGTCCGCACTGGTCACGGCTCTCGAGGCGGCCGGGTCGCCGGTCCGGACCTTCATCAAGACCAATGCCGGACACAGCGCCCTCGAAGCCCAGACGGTCATCGCCCTGACCGCGGTCATGGACGGCCTGGACCCTCTGGACGCCTAGAGCTCAGAGACCGCCGGTGAGTCCCCTCTGAACGCTGCATCCCGCGTCCGTCACGCACGATCACCGTTCCAGGGCCGGCGGACCGACACGTCAAGATCGGACGCATGACCTTGATGCCAAAAAAGAACATATTGGCAACCGGAACAAACCGTGCACATAGTCCGTCTCACACAGGGAGCGGGTCCAGGCGGGTCTCTCCCGGAACCAGATGGGAATCATGGCAAAGGAGAGTGGCAAGGTGGCAGCTCAGGCGAATTTGAAATTGGTTGGCAAGGACGACGGCGACAAGCAGCGGGCGCTGGAAGCGGCGATCGCCCAGATCGACCGGGCCTTCGGCAAGGGCTCGGTGATGAAGCTCGGCAAGGGCGGCGTGGTGGCGGAAATCCCGTCCGTCTCGACCGGCTCGCTGGGGCTCGACATCGCCCTGGGCATCGGTGGTCTGCCGCGTGGCCGGGTGATCGAGGTCTATGGTCCGGAAAGCTCGGGCAAGACGACCCTGGCCCTGCATACGGTGGCCGAGATCCAGAAGGCCGGCGGCACCGCCGCCTTCGTCGACGCCGAACACGCGCTGGACCCGGGCTATGCCCAGAAGCTGGGCGTCAATCTCGATGACCTGCTGGTGTCCCAGCCGGACACGGGCGAGCAGGCACTCGAGATCGTCGACACCCTGGTCCGGTCCGGGGCCGTGGACATCGTGGTGGTCGACTCCGTCGCCGCCCTGACGCCGCGGGCCGAGATCGAGGGCGAGATGGGCGACAGCCTGCCCGGCCTCCAGGCCCGGTTGATGAGCCAGGCCCTGCGCAAGCTGACCGCCTCGATCAACAAGTCGCAGTGCATCGTGCTGTTCATCAACCAGATCCGTCACAAGATCGGCGTCATGTACGGCTCGCCCGAGACCACCACGGGCGGCAATGCGCTGAAATTCTACGCCTCGGTCCGGCTCGACATCCGCCGCATCGGCGCGATCAAGAACCGCGACGAGGTCGTCGGCAACACCACCCGGGTCAAGGTGGTCAAGAACAAGGTCGCCCCGCCGTTCCGCGAGGTCATCTTCGACATCATGTACGGCGAGGGCATCTCCAAACTGGGCGAGATCATCGACCTGGGGGTCAAGGCCGGGGTTATCGAGAAATCGGGCAGCTGGTTCTCCTATGACTCGACCCGCATCGGTCAGGGCCGCGAGAACGTCCGCGAATTCCTCAAACAGAACCCGGACATGGCTGCCTCGATCGAGGACAAGGTGCGCAAATCGACCAGCAAGATCGCCGACGAACTGCTGGGCACGCCCGAACCGGACGAAGGTCAGGACCTCGACGGCTGATCGTCTGCCCTCTTCGGGGGGACCTCAGAACACCCCGTCCGGCCGGTCCCTGCGACCCGCCGCCGACCCCCGCGGGGTTCGGTCCGGACGAGGCTGGCCGTCCGGCCCGGGGCTGCAAAGCCCCGACGCCGGACGGCCCTTTTTCTGTTACAGCATCCGGATCAGCCGCCGGCTGACCCTGCTTTTCCTTCCTCCAGGATTCCCGTGATGGCCGACATCCCCGCCCTGACCCAGTTCAGCCTGTCCGACTCCGAGGACGGCTATCTGCTGCAACTCGAAGCCGCCGATGGCCAGGCGATGACCGTCTCGGCCAGTCCGGAGCAGTTGGACGCCATCATCGACGCCCTCGTGGCCCTGCTCGAGGACGACGATGAGGACGAGGCGGACAAGCCGAAGACGACCCAGCCCGCTGTCTAGGAACAGGTCGGCACACGGGCCAGGCACGGCAACCCTGGTCGGCCCCGCAGGAGGGCGGGGTAGACTGCTTCCAGTCCCCGCAGCACGGCCCGGTACCGCGCCAGCAGATCGCCATTTCGAAGGAATATCGCCGCCCCCGGTTCGCCGGGCGGCCCTTTTTCATATTCCGGGTCCGAAACGACAGCCGCCGCCTACCCACCCAACCAGAACTGACGGAGCGGATGACGGGTCACCGGCTCGAGTGAACGAATCTGCCGGCCGATTTCAGTGATCAACGCACGGCCGGCGGCGATCTGTCCGGCGAACAGTACAAACCCGTGGATCGTCCCCTCGACCTGCATCAACTCACAGTCCACGCCGGCGGCGATCAGGGCGGCAGCGTAGGCGTTCCCTTCGTCCTTCAACGGATCGAGTGTGGCGGTCACCACCAGTGTCCGGGGCTGGCCACGCAGCACCCGCGCCGATGCCAGAAGCGGCGACGCGGGTGCCCGCTCGCGATTCTGACCCGTCCGGAAATATTCCCGCTCGGCCCGCAGGATGTCGAACTCCCGCAAGAAGTAACGACCGTCTCCCAATTCTCGCCGTGAGACGAAATTCGTCTTCCTGCTGGCACTTGTCACCGGATAGACCAGCACCTGCAAGGCGACCGGAACCGGCGTCTGTTGGCACACCCCGGCCGCCAGATAACCACCCGCGCTGTCGCCCGTTACGACGATCCGGGAAGCGTCGGCCCCGAGTTTACGGGCATTGCGGCGCGCCCAGGCCAGCGCTGCCAGACAGTCCCGCAACGCTGCCGGATGCTTGTGTTCCGGCGCGCGCCGGTAGTCGACGTCGACCACGACGCAACCACCCGCCACACAATAGTTCCGCACGACCGGCGCATAACCGTCCGGGTCGCCCAATGCCCAGCCGCCGCCATGGATATGCAGCAGCAACGGAACCCGGGCCTTGCTGCCTTCCGGGCGCGGCGGCTGGTAGATCCGGATCGCCACCGGCCCGTCGGGGCCCTTGATATGGCGATCCTCGATTCCCGCGACCGAAACCGGGTCAGGGCCATAGGCCGCAACCGCAGCCTTCAGCCCCTCGCGACGTTGCGCCAGCGTCGGGTCCGCCGGTGCTCCGGCGGCGTCCCGGACCATGCGCTCCAGAAAGGCGGCGGTATCAGGATCGATGTCACGGCCCGCCACGCCGTCGGACCCGTCCCCGGTCGTCACCCTAGAAACGCGCGCCGACGGTGAAGCGGACGGTGCGGGGGGCCCCGTAATAGGCCAGCTGATATCCCGGCGAGGCCGACAGATCGAAGGCGTGCTCGATATAACGCTCGTCGGTCAGGTTCTTGCCACCCAGTTCCGCGAAATAGCGGCCGGACGACGCCTCCCAGCGCGCAAAGGCGTCGACCAGGGTAAACGCTCCTTGCGCCACGACTTCGCTGGACGAGACGGTCGGATAGGTCTTGGAGCGGTAGGAGGCGTCGGCACCGAATTTGAACATCCCGCCCGGCCCCATGTCGACGGTATAGACTCCCCCCAGACGCCCCGACCATTCCGGCGCGTTGACCAGGGTGCGCTGGTTGCTGATGTCCAGCCCCCCGGGTCCGATATATTCGTCATACTCGCCATCCAGATAGCTGACGACCGCGGTGAGATTCAGCGCCGCGGTCGGTCGGGCCATCAGCTCGAGTTCGACGCCGCGAATGGTCGCCGCACCGGCATTGGTGAACAGCGCCCGAAAGCCGCCGCCTGAATCCGCCGTGAAGCTGGACAGCTGCAGGTCGGTATAGTCATTCCAGAACATCGCCAGATTGGCGATCAGGCGGTGATCGAACAGGGTTGATTTCAACCCGGCCTCATAGGCCCACAGCGTTTCGGGCTCATAAGGGGTGGCACCGGTGGCATCGCCCGCCCGACCGTCGAAACCACCCGACTTGAAGCCCTGACTGATGCTGACATAGGCCAGAACATCGTCGGACACCCGGTAATCCAGCCCGATCTTCGGCGTCAGCGACGACCAGTCGCTCGACGTGTCGATACTGGCCAGACGGAAACCCGTGTCCCCGCGTCGGGGTGTGGTCGTCCCACCCAGGATCAGATCCTGGGTACGAACGAAATCCTTTTGTTCATAGGTATATCGCAGGCCCGCCGTCAGGTTCAGCCGCTCGCCCAGCTCGTACGATCCCTGTCCGTAGGCCGCCCAGCTACGGTTATGATAGTCGTTCAGTTCGGCGGTGATCACGCTGATCGCCGGACCGAACAAGCCCGCGAAGGTGCTGTCGGTTTCATCGAAATAAAACAGCCCGCCGACCACGTTCCAGCGCTCACCAGCATAGGTCAACTGCAGTTCCTGACTGAACTGGCTCTGCTGCTCGTCATCATAAATGCCGAAGAACGGCATCGGGGTCGCGTCCAGATCCAGATGGGTGATGTAGTCCATCGTCCGATAGGCCGTGATCGATTTGGCCGTCAGAGTGTCCGACAGGACCCACTCTCCGGTCAGGGACACACCGAAGGTGTCCAGATTGGCCAGGTCGTTATAATCCGCATCAACCTGGAACGGATCAGTCGTCGTGGCCGGGTACAGACCGAACACCGACGTGGCCCGGGCAGGTGTGCGCGAGGTGTCAGGACGGTCACGCGAAGCGTCGATGTTCAGGCGCAGGCTGACATCGTCGGACGGCCGGTATTCAAAGGCCAGACGCCCGGCGATCTGGTCCTGATCTCCGTCGCTGCGACCGTCGAAGGCATTGTGAGCATAGCCGTCCCGCTGCGTCAGCGACACTGCCGCCTTGGCCAGCAGATTGTCCCCGGCCAGAGCACCGCCCAGCGCACCCCGGAATGCCCGCAGACCATAGTCACCGACCGAAAGCTCGACCCGGCCGCCGGGTTCGGCGCTGAGCGGTGTCGACACGAATTTGACCGCCCCGCCAATGGTATTGCGCCCGTAGAGCGTCCCTTGCGGGCCGCGCAGGACCTCGATCCGGTCGACGTCATAGACCGACAGGAAGGCTCCCTGTGCGCGCCCCAGATAGACGTCGTCGATATAGATGCCGACGCCCGGGTCGGCGAAGGCCAGACTGTCCACCTGGCCGACGCCGCGGATATAGACCACCGCGTTCGACGCATCACCGACGTGAAGCGACAGATTGGGCACGGCTCCCTGCAGATCGCCGATGTCGGTCGCCTGCAAGGTTTCCAGCGTGGCCGAGCTCAGGGCGGTAACCGCCACCGGAACGTCCTGCAGCCGCTCGTCGCGGCGGCGGGCGGTAACCACGATCTCGTCGACCGTAGTTGTCTGCCCGTTGGCTTCAGGGGCCTGCTGGGCGGCTGCCGGCGCGGCAGCGGCCATCAGCGCAATTCCACTGACCCACAACAGGGCGCGCGCGCCGGAACGCTTCAATTGATAGCTCATCTCGATCCTCCCCCCGCCGTCCTTCACGGACAGTCTCGGTTGAGCGGAGGGGACCACGGCGACGCGCGCCGGACTAGCGAAGATATTGTTCCGGATTTACACGCAAATTCTGCGGGTTTCCCGCGCGCCTCAGTCCTTGAGGATCATCTGTTTGACGGCGGTGAGGGTCCGCTCGAGATGACCGAGAATAAGCTCCTCGAGCTTGGGCGTCGGCAAGACCAGGGCGGCGCGGCCGTCTTCCTCACCGCGGTTCTTGACCAGATAACCGTCATCCACCGCACGCTTGATCCGTTCCTCACGCGTGCGGTTCGATCCGCTCTTCATGGCGTGGCAGGCCTGGCTCATGCTCATGGGCCGGTCGCGCCAGTGGGCGATCGTCGCCAGGATCAGCAGGTACCAGAACTCCTGGGTGAAATAGCCGGGCCGGTTATCGAACGTCGCGTCCCAGTCCCGGCCATAGGCCTCCATCACCAGGGCCCAGGCGATGATCTCGTCTCTCGGCGCATTGTTCATGTCGGGACAACACCCGAAATCACCGATAAAATCCAGCGCCGAAGGGCTGCAATGTCGCGCGGGTGATGCGTTGAGGGGCGAAGCCATATATGACGCCCGTTCGCCCTCCCTCCCGACGACCGAACGTGCGCCCTCATGTCCAGCCTGAAACAGATCCGCTCCAGCTTCCTCGACTATTTCGCGGCCGACGGTCACGCGAAGGTCCAGTCCGCGCCGCTGGTGCCGCAGAACGATCCGACCCTGCTGTTCGTCAACGCCGGCATGGTCCCGTTCAAGAACGTCTTCACCGGTCAGGAGAAGCGCCCCTACACCCGCGCCACCTCCGCCCAGAAATGCGTGCGCGCCGGTGGCAAGCACAACGACCTGGACAACGTCGGCTACACGGCCCGCCACCACACCTTCTTTGAAATGATGGGGAATTTTTCCTTCGGTGACTATTTCAAGGAACACGCCATCGAGATGGCCTGGAACCTGATCACCAAAGACTTCGGCATCCCCAAAGACCGGCTGATGGCCACCGTCTACATCGACGACGACGAGGCGGTTGAGCTCTGGAAGAAGATCGCCGGCCTGCCCGAGAGCCGCATCACCCGCATCGCCGGCTCCGACAATTTCTGGTCGATGGGCGACACTGGCCCCTGCGGTCCGTGCACCGAGATATTCTACGACCACGGCGACCATATCTGGGGCGGCCCTCCGGGAACCCCCGAAGAGGACGGTGACCGCTGGGTCGAGATCTGGAACCTGGTCTTCATGCAGTTCGACCAGGCCGCCGACGGCAGTCGCTCGATGCTGCCCAAACCCTCGATCGACACCGGCATGGGCCTGGAACGCGTCGCCGCCGTGCTGCAGGGCGTTCATTCCAACTATGAGACCGATCTGTTCCGCACCCTGATCGCCGCCTCGGAACACGCGACCCACACCAGTGCCGAGGGCGACCGCGCGCCCAGCCACCGGGTCATCGCCGACCACCTGCGCAGCTCGTCCTTTCTGATCGCTGACGGCGTCACGCCCTCGAACGAGGGTCGCGGCTACGTCCTGCGTCGCATCATGCGCCGGGCCATGCGCCACGCTCATCTGCTCGGCGCGGCCGATCCGCTGATGCACCGTCTGGTCCCGACCCTGGTCGCCGAAATGGGCGAGGCCTATCCCGAGCTCAAGCGGGCCGAGGCCTTCATCACCGACACCCTGAAGCAGGAAGAGATCCGCTTCCGCACCACCCTGGGCCGCGGCATGGGCCTGCTGGAAGATGCATCGAAAGACCTCGGCGAAGGCGGCGTCCTGTCAGGTCAGACCGCCTTCACCCTGTATGACACCTATGGCTTTCCGCTGGACCTGACCCAGGACGAGGCCCGCCGCCGTGGCTTCTCGGTCGATACCAACGCCTTCGACGCCGCGATGGAAGAACAGCGCAGCCGTTCGCGCGAGCACTGGACCGGCTCGGGCCAGACCGCCTCGACGGCCGAATGGCTGGCCCTGCGCGATCGTCTCGGGGCCACGGAGTTCACCGGCTACGACACCACCGACGGCACCGGCGCAGTGCTGGCCATCGTTCAGGACGGGGCCTCGGTCGACACCCTCGAGAGCGGCCAGACTGCCGAGGTCCTGTTCGACAAGACGCCCTTCTACGGCGAAGGCGGCGGCCAGGCCGGCGATCGTGGCGAGATCGAATGGACCGACGGCTCAGGCCAGCAGGGCGCAGGCACCGTTCTCGACGTCCAAAAGCACGCCCAGGACCTGTTCGCCCACAAGATCGCCATCACATCCGGCACCCTGGCCATTGGAGCCTCGGTTCAACTGCGCGTCGACGCCGCGGCCCGGCTGACGACCCGCGCCAACCACTCGGCCGCCCACCTGCTGCACGCGGCCCTGAAAAATGTGCTGGGTCCGCACGTGGCCCAGAAAGGCCAGATGGTCGATGCCGAGCGTCTGCGCTTCGACTTCAGCCACAACGCCCCGGTCACCGAAGACGAACTGGCCCGGATGGAGGATGAGGTGAACGCCGTCATCCGCCAGAACCTGCCCGCCGCCACCGAGCTCATGGCCCCGGAAAAGGCCATCGAGGCCGGAGCCGTGGCTCTGTTCGGCGAGAAATACGGCGACGAGGTCCGCGTCCTGACGCTGGGTCGCTCGCTGACCGAAGATGGGGCCTATTCAGTGGAATTGTGCGGCGGCACCCACGTCGCCCGCACCGGCGATATCGCCCTGTTCAAGATCGTCTCCGAAACCGGCATCGCCGCCGGCGTGCGCCGGATCGAGGCCGTCGCCGGCGAGGCCGCGCGCCAGTATCTGCTGGCCCAGGCCAATGTCGCCCGCCAGCTGGCCCAGACCTTCAAGGTTCAGCCGCTGGACGTTCCGGCCCGGGTCGAGGCCCTGAGCACCGACCGCAAGGCCCTGGAAAAACAGGTCGCCGAGCTGAAGAAGCAGCTGGCCCTCGGCGGCGGCTCAGGTGCGAGTGCCGCGCCGGAAGAGATCAACGGCATCAAACTGATCGCCCGCATCCTCGACGGGGTCGACGGCAAGGGGCTGCGCGGCGTGGCCGAGGACTTCCGCAAACAGGTCGGATCGGGCGTGGTGGCCCTGATCGGTGTCACCGACGGCAAGGCCGCCGTCACCGTGGCCGTGACCTCGGACATGGCCGGCAAGGTCAATGCCACCGATCTGGCGCGCGCGGCGGTGATCGCGATGGGCGGACAGGGCGCGGGCGGCAAGCCGGACTTCGCCCAGGGCGGGGCTCCCGACGGCGCAAAGGCCGAAGAGGGTCTGACGGCGATCCGAACTGTCCTGAAGGGCTAGATCGGGTCGTCTTCGGACGGCGCGGTCAGGTCGATCCCGGCCAGCTGCCAGCCGAACAGGCCGCGGCGCTGCATCAGCAACACCAGATGCTGATCCGGATGACGTTTGTTGCTCAAGCCGACCGCGAAGGTGTTCAGGTCGCGATAGCGCCACGTCTGGTGAATGTCCCGGTCGTCCTCGCCGTTGCTTTCAGCCGGAGCCGGTCGGGGCTGCCGGTCCACCGGATCCGGAGCCTCGGCGGTGCGGACCATGGTGGCGACCGCTGCGGGGGTGACGAAGGCGTCCACCACGCCCGACACCAGGGCCGGGGCCAGCCAGCGCCCCAGACCCGACAGGACCGGATCTTCACTGCGCGGATCGGCCCGCATCCGGTCGACCAGCTTGCTGTTCAACTCGCCTTTCAGGCTGTCGCGGAATTCGGGAAAGTCGACCAGCCGCGTCAGCGCCGCCTCGTCCCCGGCTTTTGCCGCCCGGGTCAGCGCCCGCACCGCCAGAATCGGCGAGGCGAAATAGGCCACCAGAAACAGGGTGACCACAGCGACGATAATGCCGGTCAGCGGCTTGCGGTTCATACGATTACTCCAGGCCTTGAACGTGCAGCAAAGCCTAGGGTTGCCCTGACTCGGAACGCTTCGCCAGCCCGGTCTATCCGGCGGTCGCCGACCCTGCAGCCGGTGAGGTCACCCGGTCGGGCAGCCCGACATGGACCAGCTTCCATTCGAACGGCCCCTTGCGCTCGAAGGTGAAGACCGTGGCCGTACCCCCTTCATCGGTCACCGACAGCCGCGCCCGGTTGATGCCCCAGAACACCGGACGGGGCATCGGGTCGGCCGCCTCAGCCTGCACCACCGGACCCGTGTGCTGCGACGCATCGCGACCCTCGCCCCGGCTCAGGGCGGCCAGGGCCGCGGGCGTCAGATAGACGTCGGGATCCGGCGCACCGACCACGGCCGGTTCCAGCTGCCGCCGCACCGCACCGATCGGATCCTCGAGGAAGGACGGAGCCGGGGCCGTGGCCGCCGGATTTCCGGACAACTGCGGCCGCAACGACCGGCGCACCGCCGCATAGTCGATCAACCGTTCCAGCCCGGCCGCGTCATTGGCGTCGGCCGCTGACCGGATGGCGAAAAAGGCCACGGCCGGGGCGGCGAAGAAGGACACGACCGCCGCCACCAGGGCGATGACGAACAGATTGCCGAAAAGGCGTTTCACAGGCGGACTCCCGTCACGTTCGCGGCAACCTTGCACCATGCGGGCCCGGTCACAAACAAAAGGCCCGCCGGACACGAAATCCGGCGGGCCTTCTTTCTTGGCTCGCGGTCAGAAGGCTCCGCCTTCTCGACCCGACGCGAGCTCGCGCTCAAGCAGTGAGCCGCCGCGCGGCGAATGCTAGCGCCCTGCGGCTACTTCATCGCCTTGGTCAGGTTTTCGGCGACCTTGTCGATGAAGCCTTCAGTGGTCAGCCAGCTCTGCTGATCGCCGACCAGCAGGGCCAGGTCCTTGGTCATGTAACCGGCCTCGACGGTCTCGACCACGACCCGCTCCAGGGTCTGGGCGAAGTCGATCAGGGGCTGGTTGCCGTCCAGCTTGCCGCGGTGGTTGAAGCCGCGCGTCCAGGCGTAGATCGAGGCGATCGAGTTGGTCGAGGTGGCCTCGCCCTTCTGGTGCTGGCGATAGTGGCGGGTGACAGTGCCATGCGCGGCTTCCGACTCGAGGATCTTGCCGTCCGGCGTCATCAGCACCGAGGTCATCAGACCCAGCGAGCCGAAGCCCTGGGCCACGACGTCGGACTGGACGTCACCGTCGTAGTTCTTGCAGGCCCAGACGAACCCGCCCGACCATTTGATCGCCGCGGCCACCATGTCGTCGATCAGCCGGTGCTCATAGGTCAGGCCCGCGGTCTTGAACTTGTCGGCGAATTCCTCGTCGAACACCTTCTGGAAGATGTCCTTGAAGCGGCCGTCATAGGCTTTCAGGATGGTGTTCTTGGTCGACAGATAGACCGGGAAATTGCGCTGCAGGCCGAAAGCCAGGCTGGCGCGGGCGAATTCGGTGATCGAGTCATCGAGGTTGTACATGCCCATGGCCACGCCGGACGACGGGAACTGAAACACCTCGTGTTCGATGACCTTGCCGTCGGTGCCTTCGAACTTCATCGTCAGCTTGCCGGGGCCGGGCACCAGGAAGTCAGTGGCCTTGTACTGGTCGCCGAAGGCGTGACGGCCGACCACGATCGGCTGGGTCCAGCCCGGCACCAGCCGCGGCACGTTCTTGCAGATGATCGGCTCGCGGAAGACGACGCCGCCGAGGATGTTGCGGATCGTGCCGTTGGGCGACTTCCACATCTTCTTCAGGCCGAACTCGGTCACCCGGGCCTCGTCCGGGGTGATGGTGGCACATTTGACGCCGACGCCGTGCTTCTGGATCGCGTGAGCCGCGTCGATCGTCACCTGGTCGTCGGTGGCGTCGCGATGTTCCATGCCCAGGTCGTAATAGTCGAGCTTGAGGTCCAGAAACGGGAAGACCAGCTTGTCCTTGATCATCTGCCAGATGATCCGGGTCATTTCGTCGCCGTCGATGTCCACGATGGGATTGGCGACCTTGATCTTGGCCATGCGGTTTGCGCCTCTGAGCTTTGGGGAAGGAATGGGTGACGGGCGGTATAGCGGGCCGGACGCAGGTCGCAAACCCCGGCCCCCTTAAACCGCCCCCCGGTTAACCGTGCCTCGAAAAAGTCATCCATGGTGACGCTGAACCCGGCGGACGATCAGGATTTCTCTTTTCAAGCCCCCACGCCTCAGGAAAACCGCATGTCGCCGCAAACCCAGTCCCTGATCCAGCGCTGGATCGACCGCTTCGGCGAACCGCCCGTATTGATCGATGAGGCCCTCATGCGGGGCCTGCTGGATGAGGCGAAGAGCCGGGGTGAGACCCGGCCAGGGTCAATGGCGTTGAGTCCGATTGATACGGATGGCTCAGCGAGGCTCCGGCGCACCCGATGACGGACACCGACCCCGAAATCCTGGTCATCGGTGCCGGTCCCGCCGGCCTGACCGCCGCCACCTATCTGGCCCGGTTCCGACGCCGGGTCCTGGTCGCCGACGGAGATGAGCCACGAGCCAGCTGGATTCCGGTCAGCCACAATATGCCCGGCTTTCCCGAGGGCATCACGGGCGATCACATCCTGAGCCGGATGCGCGAACAGGCACGGGAATACGGTGCGGTGATCGAGGGGGGGCGTGTCGAGCACCTGACCCGCGACGGCGAAACCTTCCGGGCCGAACTCAACGGCCGGACTTTCGCGGTCCGTGCCGTCCTGCTCGCCACCGGCGTGGTCGATCACCATCCGGATCTGCCCGGCGTCGAGCGCGCCATTCAGCGATCCCTGGTCCGTATCTGCCCGATCTGTGACGGTTATGAAGCCGTCGACAAGGCCGTAGCGGTCATCGGCGACAATGACAAAGGTGTCCGCGAGGCCGCCTTCCTGCGCACCTATTCTGACCGGGTCACCCTGATCCATACCGGCCGACCCGAGGCCCTGACCGATCGCGAAGCCCTGACCCGGCTCGGCATCGCCCTCGTGGAAACGCCGATCGAGAACGTCGAGATCGAGAGCGATCGCGTCACCGCCCTGGGCTGGGGCGGGCAGTTCCAGACTTTCGATCTGGTCTATTCAGCCCTCGGCACCTCGGCCAACGCGTCCCTGGCCCACGGTCTCAATGCTGATGTAGACGAGGATGGCCGCCTGCTGGTCAACCTGCATCAGGCCACCAGTGTGCCCGGTCTCTATGCCGCCGGTGACGTCGTGCGGGGTCTCAACCAGATCGCCGTCGCCACCGCCGAGGCCGCCGTCGCGGCGACGGATATTCATAACCGCCTGCGTCAGGCCGACGGTCTCTTGGTTTGAGTGCGGGGGCGATCCTTCGGCCTGGGGCTGGAATCGTCACATCGCCGGATGTGCGGTAGCTTGGTCGGGGTCGGTCGCAGAAGCGGTACCGGCGTGATCCGCCCGGGGACGGAACGGGCGAAGAACCGGGGAGAGACCATGCGGATTCTGATCATGACTGCGGCGGCCCTGATGCTGGTCACCGGCGTCGGCATTGAGCCGTCTTCGGCGCAGAACACAGCGGCAATGTCCGTTCCGGTCACCCGATCGTTTCAGGACTGGCGGGTGGCCTGTGACAACGGCGGGCGTTGCACGGCCTACACTGGCTACGAAGGGCATTTGACCGGCTTTGTCCTGATCATCATGCCCGCGGGTCCGGACGCAGCTCCCGACATCACAGTCGGCATTGACCCCCGCGAAGACGGTACGGGTCCAGCCCTCCGCATAAACAGTCAGGTGTTTCCGATCGTCTGGTCGAGCCTGACTCCGAAAGACGGACTCGGCCGGCTCGACGGTGACGCCGCGCGCCACCTGATCGTCGCCTTGGCGACCGGACGGTCCATGACCCTGACCGGCGGCGAAGAGGATACCTCATTATCCCTGTCCGGCATGCGGCAGGCCCTGGCATGGGTCGATCGCCGTCAGGGGCGCCGCCAGACCACCACTGCCATGCTGCTGCGCGGTGACCGTCCCGCCTCGGCCGTGCCGCCTGCGCCGGTCCTGCCGCTGGTCACGGCGGCCCCGCCCGTTGACCAGACCGGTTTCGGCCTGGGAGCACCGGTGCCGCAGTCCGTTGATGCCATGCCGCAAATCCGGGCCTGCCGCCGGGAGTGGCCGGACAGCGCCCGGCCCGACCTGGCCGTGTCCGCGCGACTGGATGCCGCGACCGAGCTTTGGGGCCCCAACTGTTTCGTGGCTGCCTCCCACATCGGCCATCTGATGTACCTGACCGGCCCGGGCGGACGCGATCCGCGACCCCTGACGCCGGCGGGAGCGCTGGAACCGACCGTGGACTTCGTCACCGCCGAATATGATCCGGCCACGCGGACCCTCAGCCACTTTGTCTGGTTGTCCGGCACCGGCAGCGCCGGCCAGATTCAGCATTGGGTCTGGACCGGCGAAACCTTTGCCCTTCAGTCGGAACAGGCCACAAAAGACCTCTGGAATATTCCCGTTGCACTATGGCCGACGCTGTGGCGGACACGCTCGCCGGAAGATTGAGGCTCCGGCGTCAGCCTCGCCGGGACGCCACCCACTCCCCGACCACCGTCTGCAGCACGTCCAGCGGCATGGCCCCGGCCGCCAGCGCGGTGTCGTGGAAGCCGCGGATATCAAAGCGCGGACCCAGCGTCGCCCGGGCGTCCTCGCGCAGCCGTACCCATTCGGTATGGCCGATCTTGTAGCTGCAGGCCTGACCTGGCCAGACGCAATAGCGTTCGATCTCGGAGGTGATCGAGGTTTCCTCGTCGCCACCCGTGTCGACCATGTAGCGGATCGCCTGTTCCCGGCTCCAGCGCTTGTGATGCAGCCCGGTGTCCGCCACCAGTCGCGAGGCACGGAACAACAGGCTCTGCAGATAGCCCAGCTCCCCGAACGGATCGTTGGCGTAAACACCCATCTCGTCGGCCAGCTGTTCCGAATACAGGGCCCAGCCCTCGCCATAGGCGCTGAAGAACAGCGCCTTCGAGATCAACGGCAGCGCCTCGTTCTCGATCGCCAGCGTCCCTTGCAGGTGATGGCCCGGCAGCGCCTCGTGATAGGTCAGGGTCGGCAGCGACCATTTCGGCCATTCCGCCGTGTCCCGCAGGTTGATGTAATAGGCCCCGGGCCGCGAGCCATCCAGGCTGGGCGACACGGCATAGCCACCGGGCGCGCCGACCTCGATCGCCGGCGGCACCCGGCGGACCTCGACCGCCGCCTTGGGCAGCCGACCGAAATAGGCCGGCAGCCGGGCCTGCATGTCGACGACCTGGGCATTCAGATCGACCAGCACCTGCGCTTTGCCCGCATCCGTGTTCGGATAGAGGAAACGCGGATCCTTGCCGAGCGCGGCCATCCGGGCCCCGACCGTGCCCTGGGTCATCCCTTGGGCTTTCAGGATCCCGTCCATGCGCGACAGGATCGCCTTGGACTGGTCCAGCCCCAGCTCATGAATGTCGTCGGGTCTCATCCCGGTGGTGGTCATCAACTTCAGATCGGCGGCGTAATAGGCCGCACCTTCCGGCAGATCCCAGATGCCGGCGTTCGACGTCGCCCGCGGCAGCAGTGCGTCCATCAGGGCAATCTGCCGGTCCAACGCCGGATAGACCTCGCGTTCGACAATCCGGGCCGCGCGACCGGCCCAGTCTCCGGCCAGCCCCTTGGCTGCCGTGCGCCGGGCGACACTGGTCGTCAGACCCGCCGCAGCTGCGGCCGGAGCCCGCAGCGAACGCATCTGCATCAAGGCTTTGCGGATGATGAAATCAGGCGGGACCACACCCTTGCCCGCATCCGCCTGAACCGACCCGGTTTCCTGATCCATCACCCGGGCCATGGCCGACAGGCGCGAAAGATAGGCCTCGGCATCCTGCGGTGTTTCGATCGTGTGCTGGGTGTCGAGGAAGTCCGGCAGGAACTGATAGGTCCCGGTCAGCTGGGTGATCGTATAGGGCTGGATCGGATAGGCGCTGGCGTCGACAAAACCGAAATCGCCGTATCCGAAGCCCTTGGCCTCATCCAGCGCTTCAGCCTGAAATTTGACCACGTCGAAACTGACGGCGCTCTGACCGCTCAGCCCGGACCGATCGATCGTGCGTATCCGCGACAGCCACGCGCTGTTGTTGGCGATCGCAGCGTTGCGGGCCTGAACGCCACGGGGAGCCAGTTGCGCCTTCAGGCCGGCGCGCACGCCCTTGTCGAGCCCCAGATTGGTCGCCAACTGGGGATTGGCGTCCACCGCCGCTTCCCCGATCGCGGCCACCAGGGCATCAGCCCGGGCTGTGGCGGACCCGGCACCGGAGATCGTGGCGCAGGACGCGAGGGGCACCAGGACCCCGGCAGCGGTGGCGGTTTGCAGCAGACGGCGGCGATCGATCATGGCTCAACTCCTGAAGGAACGCGCCGATAGCGCACCCCCACGGGGTCAATAGCAAGACCGACCGCCGTCCGGTGTCAGGCCTTGCGGCTCTCCACCCACTCTCCAACCACCGTCTTCAGCACCTCAAGCGGCATGCTGCCCGAGGCCAGGGCCGTGTCGTGGAAACTCTTGATGTCGAACCGGTCACCCAGCTGCGTCCTGGCCTCCTCACGCAGCCGCACCCATTCGGTGTGGCCGACCTTGTAGCTCGAGGCCTGCCCCGGCCACACGCAATAGCGCTCGACCTCGGTGGTGACGCTCGATTCCTGGTCACCCAGGGTGGCAACCATATACTGGATCGCCTGTTCCCGGCTCCAGCGGTTGTGATGCAGGCCCGAGTCCACGACCAGGCGGGTGGCCCGGAACAACAGGCTTTGCAGATAGCCCAACCGCCCCCAAGGGTCGTCGGCGTAGACCCCCATTTCATCGGCCAACTGTTCCGAATACAGGGCCCAGCCTTCCGAATAGGCCGAGAAGCCGATCAGTTTGCGGATGGTCGGAATGCCCTGGGCCTCTGTGGCCAAGGTGACCTGCAGATGGTGCCCCGGAATCGCCTCGTGATAGGTCAGGGTCGGCAGGGTCCATTTCGGCCATTCCGCCGTGTCGCGCAGGTTGATGTAATAGGCCCCGGGTCGCGAGCCATCCAGGCTTGGACCCTGATAGTAGCCACCCGGCGCACCGGCCTCGATCGCCGGCGGTACACGGCGGATATCGACCGAGGCCTTGGGCAGGATGCCGAAATAGTCGGGCAGCCGAGCCTGCATGGCCGCCATCTGCACGTTCAGTTCGTCCAGCAGCTGCTGCTTGCCGGCGTCGGTGTTCGGATAGATGAAGCGCGGATCCTTGGCCATGACCGCCAAACGCGCACCTACCGTGCCTTCGGTCATCCCTTCGGCCTTCAGGATAGCATCGGCTGCGGCGGTGATCTCGGCCACCTGGGTCAGGCCCAGTTGATGCACCTCGGCCCCGGTCAGCCGGGTCGTGGTGTAATTGCGGAGGCCGTATTCATAATAGCCGTCCGCATGCGGCAGGGCCCAGACGCCCGCGTCGTGACGGGCACCGGGACGGGCCGCTTCAAACAGATCCACCTGACGCTGAAGGGCCGGATAGACCTTGTCCGCGACGATGGCCGTGGCCCGCGTGGTCCAGTCGCCCTGGACCCCAGCCTCTGCGGCACGACGACTCAACGACGTCACCAGTCCCGAATCGGCGGGCGCGGGCTCAAGCCCGTTTTTCATCTGGGTCAGGGTCCGGTCGATGACGAAGTCTGGCGACACGATGCCCTTGCCCATGTCCTCGCGGACCAGGACGGTCTCCTGGTCCAGCAGGTCGCCGAAGGCATCGAGGCGCGACAGATAGGCTTCGGCGTCGGCCGTGGTCTCGATCCCATGGATCGTGTCGAGGAAGTCGGGGATTTCTCGATAGGCCCCACCCAGCTGGCTGATCCGGTAGGGGTTGGGCGAACCGGTATTGCCGAACCGGTAGCGGTCGAGGCCGATATTGGTGGTCTCACCGTCATAAAGGACGGTCGCCAGATTGACCGCATCCATCCCGGCCAGCTTCGACGCGTCGATGGCCTTGAGCTTGTCGGTATATTCGCGGCTGAAGGCCTCGCGCTCGGCCAGATCCGTCGGCGTCAGCATGTCCAGCCGCGTCTTGGCGGCGGCATTGTCACCCTTGTCGAGGCCCATATAGCTGGCGGCCATGGCCGACTTGGCCAGAATAATCGCGAACATCGCATCGAGAATGCCGTTCAGCTTGGCGGCTTCGGCGGGATCGGAGCCCGGCGCGGCAACCCGGGCCAGAGCGGTCCCGGCCGGTCCGGCTAGGGCGACTCCGGCGACGGCGGAAAGAAGCAGGCGGCGACGATCGATCATGGCAACGCTCTCCGAATTGGAAGGGCAACAGAGGCGCAGCAATCCGCATCCGCAAGTGAAACATAGGCAATGTGCGGCGGCGGCAGCGAACTCCGGCGGTCTATTCGCCGCGCAGTTCCAGCTTCACTCGTTCGGCCAGAATCTTGATGTCCAGCGGTTTGGGCAGGAAGGACACCCCAACCTCGTCCTGTAACAGGTCCGAAAAGTCGCTCTCGGCATAGCCCGAAATGAACATCACGGGCGCGTCACCCAGATACTGGCGGGCCTTTTTCAGCAGGCTGGGCCCGTCCAGGCCCGGCATGATGACATCGGAAATCATCATATCGATCTTGCCGGCCCATTCCTCGGCCAGCACCAGGGCCTCCTCGCCGTCGGCAGCCTCGATCACCTCATAACCGCGCTGGCGCAGCAGTTTGGCGGCGATACCGCGCACGGCGGCCTCGTCCTCGACGAACAATATGCGTCCGGCCCCCGACAGGTCGCGCGGGGTCTTGATCTTGATCTCGACCGGGGCGACCTCGGCCAGTTCAGCCTCGGCGGCGGCGGGCAGGAAGATACGGAAGGCCGCCCCCGCCCCCTCCAGATTGACGACATTGATATGGCCGCCGGCCTGTTCGACGATGCCATAGACCGTGGCCAGCCCCATGCCGGTCCCCTCATTGACCGCCTTGGTGGTGAAAAAGGGTTCGAAAATCTTGCCGAGAATTTCGGGAGGGACGCCGACCCCGGTGTCCGACACCTCGATCAGGGCGACCTCCTCGACTGCAACATCGTGCCAACCCATGGCCCGCGCCTCGTCGCCGGTCAGGCGACGGGTGCGGATGGTGACCACCCCCGCGCCCGGCTCGACCACCCCGCGCATGGCGTCGCGGGCATTGACGGCCAGGTTCATCACCGCCGTCTCCAGCTGACTCTTGTCAGCCAGAACGATCGGCAGGTCGCGGCCGTAGTCAGTTTCCAGCCTGACGTCCTCGCGCAGCAGGCGGCGCAGCAACACCGCGAATTCACCGACCAGTTCACCCAGGTCCAGCCGCTCGCGCCGAACCGTCGACTTGCGCGAGAAGGCCAGCAGCTTGCGCACCAGATCGGCGGCGCGGATCGCCGTCTGGCGGATTTCGTTCAGTCCCTCATAGGAGGGATCCCCGACCGGATGCCGCTCCAGCAGGCCCGACAGCTGCAGCTGGATGGCGGTCAGCAGATTGTTGAAGTCATGGGCCACGCCGCCGGCCAGCTGGCCGACGGCCTGCATCTTCTGGGCCTGGCTGAGCTGCAGCTCCATCGACTTCTGGGCCGAAACATCGAACAGCCAGATGCGGCGTTTGTCACCTTCCGGAGCCACATACAGGTGCAGCATCCGCTCGGGGTGGGCCCGCGCCACCAGTTCGATCGGACCGCTGGATCCGTCCGTCAGCTTGGTCCGGGCCTCAATCACGCCGTTCGGCTCGAACAGATGACCGAAGGCCGCGTTGCGCGCCGAGGCCGGCCCGGTCAGCAGGGCCAGGGCCGCGTTCGGCTCCTCGATCCGGCCTGAAAAAATATCGTCATGAGCGATGACCGCCGAGCCGAACGGCGCCCCCGCCGCCATGGCTCGCCCCTCGGCGGAGCTGGCCCCGCCGCCGGCCGCCGCGACCGGCGCGTGAGCCAGACCCAGCACGGCGTCCGGTGCGGCCCGGACCAGAAACCGGCCCTCGCCCGCGCGACCGATCAGCACCTCGATCTCGCGCGCGCCGATGGTGACGATGGCCCGGGCCTGCTCGCCTTCCCGGGCCTGGGCGAAGGCCATGTACAGGGCCGCGCTCGACTGTCCCCGGGGCAGGGTCACCATGGCTCCGTTCTCTTCGGCCCAGGCGGCATTGAAGGCCAGCACCTGTCCGCTGGTCCAGACCAGGGCCGCCGGCTCGGCCAGGGCGTCCAGCATCTCGACCGAGACATCTCCCGTGGGACGCTGGGCCTCACTGCGGCCGAAGGCGAACCACAAGATCACAGCGACCGCTGCGGCGGTAAAGATCAGCATCAGTCCCGGGGCACTGAACGGATTGCTCCGGAACGCCGGATAGGCCAGGGCACCGACGGCCACAATAAAGCCCACCGCCATGAGAATCAGCAGGGGGTCTAGGGCCGGACGGGTCTGGGCTTGCCAACTCTGGGACTGCATGGGGCCTCGCGGAGCCGATTCGCTGACCACAGCATACGCTTTTTGCATCCTAGCGCTTCTTTCGCCCTTGCATGACGAAGCCGATGACCCGGGCCGCCGCCTCGAAATGCGCGCGCGGGATGACTTCATCGACCTCGACAGACGCATACAGGGCCCGGGCCAGCGGGATATTCTCGATGATCGGCACCTTGTGCTCCTTCGCCACCTCACGGATGCGCAGGGCCAGGGAGTCGACGCCCTTGGCCACGCATATCGGCGCGCCGTCGCCCTTGTCCGGCTCATAGCGCAGCGCTACCGAATAGTGGGTCGGGTTGGTCACGATCACTGTCGCCGTCGGCACCGCCTGCATCATCCGCTGACGACTCTTCTGGGCCCGGATCTGCTTCAGCTTGGCCTTCACATGGGGGTCACCTTCGGCCTGTTTGTAGTCTTCCTTCAGCTCTTCCTTCGACATCCGCATCCGCTTGGCGAAGCGGAATTTCTGCCACAGGAAATCCGCGCCCGCGGTGAAGGCGAGAAAGATCAGGGTGGCGGACATCACGGCGATGACCAGGTCCCGCGCCGCCGGCAACACGGCCACAGGGTTGATCGCCGCCATGGTTTCGAAATCCCGCAAATGGGATTTGATCACGATCCAGCAGATCACACCGATCGCCACCAGCTTGGCGAAGGTCTTCACGAACTGCATCAGTCCGTCGGGACCGAAGATGCGCTTGAAGCCCGCGATCGGGCTGATCTTGTCCCATTTGGGTTTCAGCTTCTCGGCGCTGAAGGTCAGGCCTGACTGGGCCAGGTTGCCGCCGGCACCGCCCAGAATGGTGGCCAGCATCACCGCGCCCAGAAAGGGCCCCGCGACCGACAGGGCACGGAGTCCGATCTCGACCCCGGCCCCGGAGTCCAGCGCGCCCATCATGGCCTGGGGCGCGGCGATAAAGGGCAGCAGATCTTCGGCCATACGGGGCAAAAACCAGCCGCCGCCCAGGATGATTACGGCGGCCGCCCCCATCAGGCTCATCGCCGAGGCGACATCCGGTGATTTGGCGACATCGCCCTTTTTTCGGGCGTCCTCAAGTTTTCGCGGGGTCGCCTCTTCTGTTTTCGACTCGGGATCAGGTGCGTCAGCCACCGGCACCCCCCGCGAAAATCCGCGCCAGGGCGCGATACCGGTCGATGAAGACGGTGCCCACCACGCCCAGTGACAGGGCGAAAACCGACAGCCCCAGAATTACGCTCAGGGGGGCCGCGGCGAAGAATATCTGGAAGGCCGGCATGACCCGCGCCACCAGACCGGACGCGAGATTGAAGACCAGGGCGAAGACGATCACCGGGGCCGCCAGCTGCACCCCCAGGGCAAAGCTGTCGGCGACGGTCCGGATAGCGAGGGTGACAAAATCCTCAGTCATCAGCGGCCGCGCCGGAGCGATCAATTCATACGATCCGACCAGCCCGGCAATGAACAGGTGATGGGTATTGGTGGCGAAGATCAGCGTCGTACCCAGCAACATCAGAAAGGCCGAAAGGGTCGTGCCGGGCTGGGCCTGCATCGGGTTGGCCGTCTGGGAAAAGCTCAGGGTCGTCTGCAGCGACACCACCTCGCCCGCGGTGGACAGGGCGATCATGAAGGCCCGCAACAGGGCCCCGATCATCAACCCGGTGATCACCTCACGGATGATCCAGCCGGCCATACCCCCCACGCTCGCCGGCAGACCGGGAAGCGCCCCGGCGACCACCGGCCACAGGACCAGCGACACTGACAGCGCCAGGGCCAGCCGGATGCGGGGCGGCACATAGCTCTCGCCCACGCCCGGCAGCATCATCAGGACCGCGCCGATCCGCGCGAATATCAGACCGCCGGCCCAGACCTGATCGGCAGTGGCGTAAGGTTCCACCTTGCAATCACATCCCGGCGATACGCGCGGCGATCGTCTGCATGAAACCGCCCAAGAGGGATCCCATCACCGGCAGGAACAGCAGCAGGGACACGAAGATAGCCATGATCTTGGGGGCATAGATCAGGGTCTGCTCCTGGATCTGGGTCAGGGCCTGAAACAGGCCGATGGACACACCAACGACCAGCGCGACCAGCAGCATGGGGCCGCATAGCTGAATCGTCAGCCACAGGGCGTCGCGCCCGACATCCAGAACTTCCGCGCCGTTCATTTCTTACGCTCCAAGGGTACCGGGCAGAAAATGCCGGGAGCATGGTTAACGTCGAGTTAGGATACCGGCATCGACGTGTATGCAGTTGCGTTGACAGGCCTCGACGGGAAAATCCGCTGCGCGCCCGTGTCGCCGATGATATGGCTCCGTCCCATGAGTTCGCTTGCCACCGAGGAAATCCACCGCCGGGCCGTCGCCGGTGACGGGGATGCCCAATTCGCCCTGGCGCGCGTCTTTGACCGCGAAGGCCGGCACGAGATCGCCGTCTCCTGGCTCGATCGTGCGGCCCGACAGGGTCATGTCGCTTCCATGACCTGGCTGGGCACGCGACTGCTGGTCGGGCGCGCGGCCCCGCACCAGCCGGACGACGGAGCCGTGCTTCTGACCCAGGCGGCCCGGGAAGGCAGCGCCGAAGCCGCCGCCCGCGTCGCTGTTCTCGCCGCCATCGGTCTGGGTCAGACCCAGGACTGGGAGGTCGCCCTCGACTGGTTGCAGACTGCGGCAGAGTACGGCGACGTCGCCGCGCGCGGCCAGCTGTTGCTGCTGGCTGACGATGCCGGGATTGCTGCCGCTGCCGGACGGCCCCATCCGCCAGTCGGCGTCTGGGCGCGGGCACGCAAGGCCGTAAGGATTTCGAAGTGGCTGACCCCGCCTGCCGCGAAAACGATATCGGACTCGCCGCGCATCAAGGTCATCGAAGGCTTCGCCAGCCCCGCCGTCTGCGCCTGGGTCGTCCGCCGTGCCGGCGAACGCCTGGTACCGGCCCGGGTCTATGACGCTGATCTGGGCGGACGCCGTCAGGACGGGATCAGGACCAGCAGCGGGGCCGGCTTCAGTCTGATCGACACCGATCTGGTGCTGGCACTGATGCGGGCCCGGATGGCCGCCGCAGCACCCGGCCTTCACACCGGAAATTTCGAGCCGTGCAACATCCTGCGCTACGACATCGGCCAGCGTTACGAGCCGCATTTCGACTTTCTCAACCCCGAGGCCCCGGCCCTGGCCGAGACCCTGGCCCAGCAGGGTCAGCGCACCGCGACCTTCCTGACCTATCTCAACGAAGACTACGAGGGCGGTGAAACCGCCTTTCCCGAGCTCGACTGGCGCTTCGCCGGCAAGACCGGGGACGCCCTGCTGTTTTTCAATGTCGACCCCGAAGGTCGCGTCGACCCACGCACCCTCCACGCGGGCCTGCCGCCGGTCTCCGGCGAGAAATGGCTGCTGTCACAGTGGATCCGCGACCAGCCACAGCCGATCATCTGAGCGTCGCCGCTCCCCTTTCGCCGCAGTCCTCACTATGTCTGACACCATGACCGACTCCCCGAGCGAACCCGCCATCCCACAGTCCGAGGCCGAGGCCGCCGTCCGTACCCTGATCCGCTGGGCCGGAGACGACCCCGACCGGGAAGGTCTGCTCGACACCCCCGCCCGCGTGGCCCGCGCCTATCGCGAGCTGTTCGCCGGCTATGAGGTCGAGCCGCGCGCCTATCTGGAACGCACCTTCGAGGAGGTCGGCGGCTACGATCAGCTGGTCGTGCTCAAGGACATCCGCTTCGTCAGCTTCTGCGAACACCACATGCTGCCGGTCGTCGGGGTCGCCCACGTCGGCTATCTGCCGACCGACCGGGTCGTCGGCATCTCCAAACTGGCCCGGGTCGTGCGCGGCTATGCCAAACGACTGCAGATCCAGGAGAAGATGACGGCCCAGATCGCCGACGCCATCCACGAGGTTCTGCGTCCCGCCGGCGTCGGCGTCGTCATCGAGGCCGAACACAGTTGCATGACCCTGCGTGGCGTCGATGTGCCCGGGGCCACCCTGACCACCAGCACCCTGCTCGGGGTCGTCCGCGACGACCCGCGCACGCGTGAGGAATTCCTGCAGCTGGTGCGGGGTTAACTCAAAACCTGGCCCGCTGGCCCGACCCTTGCTGCGATCGGTCTGAACACCGGTCAGGAGGGCTGGGATCATGGTCTGGACCGCAATTTCGACCCGAAAAGAGACAACGGCCATCGCCCGTGGCGGTTGGCTGGACGCTCTGCGTTTCATTGTGGCCAGTCTGATCATCCTGCATCATTTCCAGGGTTCCGCGCCGGTACCCCTGGCCGAAGGCGTCCATCCCGTGTTCGAGCGGGGCGGATTCCTGCTCACCAATTTCTTCCTGATCGATTCCGGCTATGTGCTGATGCGCGTCTACGGGGCAGCCCTGGCGCGCGGGGCCATGACTCCGGGCGACTTCTTCCTCAAACGGATCCTGCGCGTCTATCCGGCCCATCTGATCATGGGGCTCAGCCTCATTGCCATGGTTGTGCTGGGTACGGCCGCGGGGATCCCGCCACGCAATCCGGAATGGTTCCTTTGGGACCAGTTGCCGGCCCAGCTGGGTCTGGTCCAGGCCTTCGGCATCCACGGTGGTCTCGGCTGGAATGCGCCCAGTTGGTCGATCTCGGCCCTGGTCGGTTGCTATCTTGCCTTTCCGTGGATCGTTCGCGGCCTGATGCGTCTGGGTCCGTGGGCGACACTGGTCGCCGGCATCCTTGGCTATCTGCTGGCCAACCAGCTGTGCTGGGCCCTGCTCGACTTCCCGGTCTATCAGATGCCCCTGCGCTACGGCTTCTTCCGCGCCCTGCCCCTGTTTGTCCTCGGTATGGCCCTGGCCTGGTTCGCCCAGAGGGTCTGGATCGATCCCCGCCTCGCTCGCTGGGCCGGCATTCTGGCGGCGCTCGGCCTGGCCGGGGTGCAGTATTTCGACAAACAGGCCCTGGTGTCCCTGACCTTCATCTCGATCATCATCCTGGCCGCCGGAGCCATTCCGGTGATCCGTCCGTCGAAATGGGTCGAGAAGGCCGCCGTCGTGTCCTTCTCGATGTTCATCACCAATGAGGTGGTTCGCATCGCCTGGTTCGGCGTGGTCAATGTCGCCGAGGTCAGACTGGGTCTTTCTGCACCGGTCCAGTGGCTCCTGTGGGGGCTCGGCGTCGGCGTCGCCGTCGCCTTCGCCTTCCTGTTCCACTTTCTGATCGACGCCCCGATCCAGTCCCGCATCCGGGCGTGGTTCAAGCGACGCAACAGCGGTCGCGCACCGGCCCCGGTCCTTGGGCCCGTGGTGTCACTGGAGGGCTGATACGGTCGACGGCAGACCCCGCCGTCAGATCGGCATCCGCATGATTTCCTGATAGGCCGAGATCACCTGATCACGTACCGCCATGACTGTTTCCAGCGAGGCTTCAGCCGAGGATACGGCCGTGACCACATCGACCAGACTCCCCTGACCCTGGATCGAGGCGCTCATCTGGGTTTCGGCCACCTTGGTGGCCTGGGTCATATCGCCCATGACGTTCTGCAGCAGGTCCGAAAACCCCGCACCCTGGGCCGCGCCGGCTCCGCTGGCGGCTCCGGTCAGCTCGGTGGGCATGGCTCCGCCCTGCACCGCTGAATAGGCCCGGGCCGCCATCATCGGATTAATCATTCAGGGCCTCATTTCTTCAGCAGTTCGAGGATGCGGCTGTCCATCGCCCGCGCCGTCTCGATGACATTGAGGTTGGCCTCATAGGCCCGCTGCGCCTCGCGCATATCCATGGCCTCGACCAGGGAGTTCACATTGGGTCGCAACACATAGCCCTCGGCGTTGGCGGCCGGGTGCGAGGGATCGTACTCGCTGCGAAAATCGCTCATGTCCGGTCGTACCTGGGCCAGGGTCACCCCGGTGGCCCCGTCGACGTTGCGGGCCTCAAACACGGGGATCTGGCGACGATAGGGCTGCCCCCCCGCGACGGTTGCGGTGGATTCGGCATTAGCGATGTTTTCGGCGATCACGCGCATACGCGACTGCTGCGCCTTCAGCGCCGACGCCGCCACGGCCATGGCATTGTTGCGGGGGACGATTGGGTCAGACATCGGCTATCGATCCTCGGTCATGGCGTCAGCGGCCCGGCGGGCGGGCAGCGGCCCGCAGCATGTTCATGGATTTCTGGTAGAAGCCGATGGCAGCTTCATAGGCCATCCGGCTCTCGGCCATCTTCAGCATCTGCTCCTCGACCACCACCGTATTGCCGTCCAGCGTGGTTTCGGAATCCCGGGCCTCGCTGGTCTGGAAACGGGTCTGGGTCGCGGGCGGTGCGATGTGATTCGGATTGGTGCGGGTCATCTGCAGCGCCCCGCCCCGGGCCAGAGCGTCGGCGAAATTCGTCGGAGCCTTCAGGTCCCGCCCGACGTAGCCCGGCGTATCGGAATTGGCCACGTTCTGCGCGATCACGCGCTGGCGCTCATCCAGCCAGGTCAGTCGGCCCTTGATCTGGCTCAGCAGGGGCAGGTCGGAAAAGCCCATGGCTTCCTCCCGTCAGACGCGGCGCGCCCGTTCAGATGGGCAGAAAATGCCGCCTGCATGGTTAACGGGGGGTTATCTCAACGACCCGTTAACCATGATCGACAAGTCTGGCCCCGCCGGCACCCGATCGCGGACCGTTCGCCAGCAGGGCCATTTCTGAATGAATTTCCTCGACCTCGCCCGCGCCGTCTTCGGCCTGGCCTTCACCCTAGGGATCATCGGGCTCACGGCCTGGGCAGCTCGCCGCTATGCGCCGCAGCTGATGGCCCGGCTCAATGCCGACCGCGGTGAACGTCGGCTGCAGGTGGTCGAGACCCTGGTGCTGGACCCCGCCCGTCGCCTGGTGCTGGTGCGGGTCGACGACGAGGAACGGCTGATTCTTCTGGGTGAGGGCCGCGAACTGATCGAGCCGCGCGGGAATACCGGCACAACGCCGGATACGGTCGCGTGAGTCTCCCGGCCTCGAAATCCGGCATCTTCGTCGTGCCGACCCGTGCGGAATTGAAGCGCGCCGCCCTGCTGTCGCTGCTGACCACCATCCTGTGCCTGCTGTGGCCACTGGCCGCCCTGGCCCAGGAAGCCGCCAGCGGCGCGGCCATCAATGTCGACCTCGGCACCGGAGCCGGACTGACCACGCGGGTCGTGCAGCTGGTCGGACTGATGACTGTGCTGTCGCTGGCCCCGTCGATCGTCATCATGACCACCAGCTTCGTGCGAATCATTGTGGTCCTGTCCCTGCTGCGCACCGCCCTGGGCATGCAACAGTCGCCACCGAACGCCGTTCTGATTTCCCTGGCCCTGTTTTTGAGCGCCATCGTCATGGCTCCGACGTGGCAGGACGCCTATGATTCGGGCATCCGTCCCCTGTTGGATGAGCAGATGGAGCTGCCCCAGGCCTTCGATGCGGCGTCGGAACCTGTGAAGACTTTCATGCTCGCCCAGGTCGATCGCAACGACCTCGCCCTGTTCACCCGACTGAGCCATGTCGAGGCCGGAACCATAGCCGCCGACCTGCCCCTGAGAGTGGTCACCCCGGCCTTCATGATCAGCGAGCTGAAGAAGGCCTTCGAGATCGGATTTCTTCTTTTTGTTCCGTTTCTTGTGATCGATCTGGTGGTCGCCAGTGTGCTCATGAGCATGGGGATGATGATGCTGCCGCCGGTGGTCGTATCCCTGCCCTTCAAGCTGATCTTCTTCGTCCTTGTCGACGGCTGGCGACTGGTCGCCGGAAGCCTCGTCGAGAGCTTCCAGAGGGCCTCTGGAACGGGCTGAATCCCCGCTACCGATGACCAAAGCGGCAACAGTCGCTTGCAAAGGCCTTCAAAACCGGCGTTGATCCTCTGGTCTAGCCCGGAGGACGGGCAGCCTTTTTTGGAAGCGACCCCTATGACCACTCAAGCTGAACTGATCGCCGCCGTCGCCAAAGACGCCAATGTTTCGCAGGCCGATGCCGGCCGCGTGCTCGAGGCCATCGTCAAGAACATCCACAAGAGCCTGATCGGCGGCGGAGACGTCCGCATCTCGAACCTGGGTGTGTTCGACACCGCCGCCCGCGCCGCCCGTGAAGGCCGTAACCCGGCCACCGGCGCAACCATCAAGATCGCCGCCTCCAAGGCCGTGCGCTTCCGCGTATCCAAGCCGCTCAAGGATGCGGTCAACAGCTAGAACGGCTTCCGGTCAGGCCGCCGCGGGCGTTCCCGCCGGTGTGCCTGACGCCGGAGCTGCGGCTTGAGGACGGGCGGGTGTCGCGGCAGCGCGATTCCCGTCCGTTCTTTCCTTGAACTGGGCCTTCATGGTCGCCACCCAGCCGCTGAAGGTATCCGTCCTGCTGCCGAGCGCGGCGACGTCCATTACGCCGACATCATCCAGATTCGATCCGGCGAGAGCGATTTTCAGAGCCCCCGCCGCCCGGGCCGCCGGTACCAGGGCGGCATAGTTACGCGACAGCCGGCTCAGCGCGCCGCTGTCATGAGCCAGCGAATAGCCGACCCCGGCCCGGATCAGTTGGCTTTCCTCGTCCGGCGTCAGGGGCGTCGCCGCATCCTTCCAACGCTCGCCCAGCCGCTGTTCATAGGCCGCTGCGGCCCCGGCCCAGTTCTCCTGTTTCCAGAATACTTCGGCCCGGACCTCGCGCGAGGCCGCCGAGTTGTCGCTGGCCAGAACCTCGAGCGCGTGATCGTAGCGTCCCAGCCCCATCAGCGCCCGGGCCTCCAGGCCTCGACGTTCGATGTTCAGGGCCGTCGGCAACAGCGTCGTGCGCGAATCCCAGATCGCCTTCAACGCCGCCTCGGGCTGACGATCCATCAGATAGACGGTGGCCAGGTCGGTGGCCACCTGGGCCTTGGCCACGCCGTCCAGCCGGTGATCGACCTGATGCTTCAACAGCTCTGCCGCCTGATCCAGAAGATCGACATTGACCAGTCGCCGCGCCAGTCGCCGCACCATCTCGTCACCGTCTGCCCCGACCGGCGTCAGTTCGCGAAAATCATAGAACAGCCCCAGCGCCTGCACCGGTTGCAGTCCATCCGCGCCCCCTTCGAGGAACAGGGCCCGGAAGGCATTGGACAGATCGGTCTGCAGATCGATGACTCCAGGCAGTTGAGCCATGCGGGAACCGGCCCCGCGCAAGGCCGTCAGGGCCTCGCGATACTGACCCTGTGACAGGTACAGACTGCCCAGTTGACGGATCACGGCCAGTTCCGTCGCGTCACCGCGCCAGCGCCAGCGCAGGGATTCCAGTTCCTTGGCGGCGGCGTCCGGCTTGATCGTCCCGCTGCCCAGCCCCATCCGCACGACCGCCAGCTTGGCGGGCGTAGCGATGCCGTCGAGCGGAGCCCGCGCCACCGCCGTATAGACGGCCAGCGCCCGCTCATCCTGGCCTTCCAGTTCAAACAACCGGGCCTGGATCAGACGGGCGGCCAATTCGTCCGCGGCGACACGCGGCTGGCTGAAACTGTAGGCCAGCAGCGACCGGGCCGCGTCCAGGTCCCCGGTCTCCAGCGCCGCCAGGGCATGGGCGGCACCGAAGCGGGCCCGCCACGCCTCGGGGAATTGATCGATCACGGCCGCACCGGCGGTAAAGCCGCGCCTGGCTTCGACCCAGTCGCCCTGTTGTGCGGCGATATAACCCTGCCAGACCCGGGCCGTAGGATCCCCGGCCAGGGCCCCGGCGGCGAAATCGGCCTGGGCCTCGGCGATGCGACCGATCGAGACCCGGGCTGCCCCGCGTAACCCTCGAAGCTCGGCCTCACCGGCCATGTTCGGAGCGGCGGCGACGATGGCGTTCAGCACGCCGATCGCTTCAAACCCCAGTCCGGAGCCGACCAGGAACCTGGCCAGCCCCAGTCGCGCCTCGACCGGTGCGCGCGGGTCGTCACCTGCGGCCATGGCCTCCTCGGCGGCGGCCTCCTGAAGCTGTCGATAGCGGGCCGGAAAGCCGGCGGATCCGACGCCGGCCCATTCGCCCAGGATCAGGCTCGGGTACCGCGCCTTGCGCGGCGTGCCCGTCGTATCCTCGGGCGCATTCTGCAACGCCGAAGGCGACGACAGGATCAGGCCGCGCGGCCGCGACAGGGACACCAGGTCCTGATCCGGCAGGATCCGGAGATCATCGGTTGTCGTCTCGATCGCCAGTCCGTGCGCCGTCGGCAACAGGGTCAGATCGACCGTCTGGCGGCGCTTTGACACGCCCTTGCCGGGGGCCAGGGCCGTAACCGCCGCGAACCGGTCACCGACCAGCGGATCAGTCAGCCAGATCGCCCGCGTCGCCCCGGCCATATGGGCCACCAGGGTCAGGTCGCCGCCACCCTCGCGCAAGATGTCGATCTCGGGGGTTTCGACGGCCTGACCGCCGATCAGGACGGTCCAGGTCAACCCCGTAGCCACGGCCGAAACGGCCAGACCCGGCGGTGCGGCGATGCGCACGGCGGTATAGTCAGCCCCGGCGGCCCAGCGGGCGTCACTCGCCGGACCCAGAGCCTTGGCCCCGGTCATGTCCAGCCGGGCGGCGGTATCGAACACGACCCAGACCGCTTCACCGCGACGGAACACGGCGGCACCGACCGGGCTCTGCCACTGGAAATTCAAGGAAACCGTGGTCGCCGTCGCTGTCGCCGTCACCGGGATCAGGGGGGCGGGCGCGACGGTCCCGGGCTCAACCGGAGCCGGCGTACCCGGCGCATAGAGGTTCAGCCACACCGCCCCGTCGGCAACCCCGGTACGGGCGTCAGCGCCCTGGGCCAGGGTCAGGACCAGCTCCGTGCCGCCGCTGACCGAACGGGTTTCCACCGATTCCACGCCCTTGGGCGGATCGGTTCGCAGGCGGGAAATATCGGGGGCCGCCGTCGCCCCGATACGGACGATGACTGCCCGGCCCTCGCGCCGGACCTGCGACCGCGCGCCGATCACGCCGCCGAACTCGACCCGGGTAAAACGGGCGTTGACCCCGACACGGATCTCGATGGGGTCGCTTGAAACCCTGACCTCCCGGGCCAGGGGAGCCAGCGGCGACAGGGCGACGGCCCCGGCCGCGGCTGCGGCCACGGTCGTTCTGAGGATGCGCTTGCTGGATGAGACCCCGGACATACGCGCGCACACTCGCGCGAAGCCCTTTAATCGCGGTTAACGGATGATGACCGATCGCCGATGGCCGCGGTCCGACCCGCGACACTGACGCCGCTTGCGTCCCGGCCCTCCGGGGCCGACATCCCGACCATGACCGACGTTCCCCATCCGCGCCTCAGCACCCTGTCGACCGGCCTGCGCTGCCGCTGTCCCCGCTGTGGCGAGGGACCACTGTTGACCGGCTATCTGACCATCCGTGACTCCTGCCCGGCCTGCGGTCTCGACTACAGCTTCGCTGACCCGGCCGACGGCCCGGCCTTTTTCGTCATGTCGCTGGTCGGCGTGGTCGGGATGATGGCGTTCATGGCCTTCGAATTCACCGTGCATCCGCCCATCTGGGTGCATCTGGTCGTGACCCTGCCGCTGCTGACCCTGATGTGCCTGGCCAGCCTGCGGCCGTTCAAGGGCTGGATGGTCTCGGAACAGTACGTCCACAAGGCCGCCCCGCCCGAATGGGCCAGCCTCGGCGGCCACGGCACCGGCACCGGCCCGCGCGGCCGCCGCCCGGACTGAATTCCGTCGCGAATGAGATGGCGACCCCGGAGGGACTCGAACCCCCGACCTCTGCTTTAGGAAAGCCTTGCTCTATCCGGCTGAGCTACGGGGTCACGGACGCTGACCTAGCGGCTCGGAGCTTCGGCGGAAAGCCCCGGCGTTCAGATCATGCGCCGGGCCTCATGAAGTCGTCCGGCGCAGGCCAGGTACCGGGGATGAAGATGTTGGCCCAGGCGCACATGGCCTGCAGCACCGGTCGCAACGCCGCGCCTTTCGCTGTCAGGATGTAGTCGTACCGGACAGGGCGGCTCCGATAGGGCCGTCGCTCGACCAGACCCGCCGCCTCCAGCCGCACCAGCCGTTGCGCCAGCACACTGGTGGTGATTCCTTCCGGCGACGTCAGGAAGTCTCCGTAGTGCCGCTTGCCGTTCAGCAGGTCCCGGACAATCACCAGACTCCAGCGGTCCCCGACCACCTCCAGCGTATTTGCGATCGGACAACCCGATCGGGGAAAGTCTAACGAATCAAGAGACATGGGTCATAATTGGCTAGTGACTTGCAATTTACAAGTCACTATTTATGCTGAGAACCGTTGAACCTTCTGGAGATGGGCGATGATCGAGGGTGGATGCCTTTGCGGGGCCGTGCGCTACCGAACCGAAGCTGACCCGGTAATGACCGGTCGATGCTGCTGCCAGAGCTGCCAGAAGCTGAGCGGAGGCGGCCACGCCGACAACATGGCCTTCCCCGAGGCCGCGGTGACCGTAACCGGCCCGGTGCAGGATTTCAGCTGGACCGCCGACAGTGGCGGCACCGTAACAACGAGCTTCTGCCCGCGTTGCGGCTCACCCCTGTTCGGGCGCAGCACCAATATGCCCGGCCTGCTGGTGCTGCGCGCCGGCAGCCTCGACGACCCCTCCCTCTACAGTCCGCAGATGGTCGTCTATCTCAGCAGCCGACAGCCCTGGGTCACACTGGATCCGAACTTGCCGACCTTCGACACCATGCCGCCGCTCTAAAGGATTGTGGTTAATCGTCCTTAAGATACAATATCTTGTAGGGAACAAACCCCGAATACGGCGGTGTCAGCGATTCGGTCCTGATTCGTTTCACCCCTGTTCCGCCGGTTAACCACGCTGCGTTAAGGCCGGCGGATCCGGTCTCTAGACCATCAGCATCAGCACCGGCAGGACGACCCCCGCCAGCAGCAGCCAGCGCGCGGTGACGCGTGAGCGGCTGACCATGGCCCCCATCCACATGCCCAGCAGGGTCGACAGCACCAGGCCGACGGCCACCAGGGTGAAGAACCACTGCAGCAGAACCTTCGACAGCGGCGGGGCGGGCTTCGGTTCCTGCCGTTCCGCCTCGACCGGCGCGACCGCCGCCGGTGCGGCCGCCTCGACCGGAGCCGCGTCCGGTTCGGCCCGCTTCTTCTTCAGCGCATAGACCTGGTCCATGTGCATCCGGCCCAGCTTCTCGACGATCGGCAGCGGGGTGTAACCCTCATGGCTTTCCTGCAGCCGGAAGATCTGCAGCCCGCCGGTGATCGCGAACAGCAATACACTGGGGGCGATGAGCATGCCCAGGAACAGATGGGCCTGCCGGATCAGCATCGGCCAGGCGATCGGCTTGCGAGCGGGGGTATCAGTCAAGATCAGGCTCCGAATGAGGGGTGGCCCCCACTGTGCGGTCCGGACGGCGATCGGCAAGCGAAATTCATGATCCGGCCTGCGACCCTGACGTCGGGTGTTTGAGACTTGAGCAACCGGTCGCGAGTTGCCACCTTGAACCCATCATGAGTGACCGTCCCACGGGTCTGGCCCCCTCGCGCGTCGTCGCGGTCCTGGGTCCCACCAATACCGGCAAGACCCATCTGGCGGTCGAGCGTATGCTGGGTCACGCCTCGGGCATGATCGGCCTGCCGCTGCGTCTGCTCGCGCGCGAGATCTATGAGCGGATCGTCAAACGACGCGGGGCCTCGGCCGTGGCCCTGATCACCGGCGAGGAAAAGATCGTCCCGCCCCGCGCCCACTATTTCGTCTGCACCGTCGAGGCCATGCCGCTGGAACGTCAGGTCGAATTCCTGGCGGTCGACGAGATCCAGCTGGTCGCCGACCCCGAGCGCGGCCACATGTTCACCCAGCGCCTGCTGCATGCCCGCGGCCGGTTCGAGACCATGTTCCTGGGGGCCGGCACCATGGCCCCGCTGATGCGGGCCCTGATCCCTGACCTCGAGATCATTGCCCGCGAGCGGCTCTCGACCCTCAGCTACGACGGCTCGAAAAAGCTCACCCGCCTGCCGCGACGCAGCGCCATCGTCGCCTTCTCGACTGACCGCGTCTATGCCATCGCCGAGCTGATCCGGCGCCAGCGCGGCGGCGCGGCCGTGGTCATGGGCAGTCTGTCGCCGCGTACCCGCAACGCCCAGGTCGAGCTGTTCCAGTCCGGCGAGGTCGACTTTCTGGTCGCCACCGACGCCATCGGCATGGGGCTGAACATGGACGTCGACCATGTCGCCTTCGCCGGCCTGCGTAAATTCGACGGCACCCGCACCCGCTGGCTGCATGCTCACGAGATCGGCCAGATCGCCGGCCGCGCAGGTCGCCACCTGCGCGACGGCACCTTCGGCGTCACCGGTGAATGCGACGAACTGGACACGGATCTGGTCGAACAGGTGGTCGACCACCGCTTTGACCCGGTCGTGGCCGCCGAATGGCGCAACGCCCGGCTCGATTTCGACACCCTGCCCGACCTGCTGCGCTCCCTCGTCGAAACGCCCGGCACCCGGGGGCTGAAGCTGGCGGCCCCGGCCCTGGACGAGATCCTGCTACGCCGGGCCATGGCCGATGATGACGTCAAACGCATCAGCCGCTCGCGCGGGGCGGTCATGCGGTTGTGGGAAGCCTGCCAGTTGCCCGACTTCCAGAAGACCACCCTCGATGAACACGCCCGCCTGTCGAAGGAGATTTTCCAGGCCCTGACCGGACGGCGCGGGCGGCTGGACAACGACTGGATCGCGCCCCGCTTCGCCCAGCTGGACCGCGACGACGGCCAGATCGACCAGCTGTCGGCGCGACTGGCCGGGGTCCGCACCCTGTCCTACATCGCCAACCGCGCCGACTGGCTGGATCAAGCCCGCGACTGGCGCGACCAGACCCGCGTTCTGGAAGAGCGGCTGTCCGACGTTTTGCACGAGCGGCTGACGGCCCGTTTCGTCGACCGCCGCACCACCGCCCTGATGCGTTCGCTCAACGATCGCGCCGAGGTCGCGGCCGAAGTCGCCGAGGATGGCCGGGTCACGGTCGAGGGCGAGGTGGTCGGGCATCTCGACGGGGTGCGTTTCGCTCCGGACAAGGGCGGTTCGATCCTGGCCGATCGCACCCTCAAGGCCGCCGCCGGGCGGGCCGTGGGACCCGAGATCGCCCGGCGATTGGGCAGCCTGACCGCCGACAGCGACGATGCCTTTTCCGTCACCCCTGACGGCGCGGTCCTGTGGCGGGGAACCCAGGCGGCGCAAATCACCGGCGGCGACCCCTTCGCCCCCCGGGTGCGGCTGCTCGGCGACCTCGGCCCCGTC
>TARA_R110002012_G_scaffold128169_2_pt1 | contig 57864 bp, 76 predicted proteins | sample TARA_R110002012 | Tara Oceans TARA_R110002012 (sample SAMEA4396515) | marine metagenome | biome: Westerlies Biome; feature: [DCM] deep chlorophyll maximum layer (ENVO:01000326); material: water (ENVO:00002006), including particulate matter (ENVO:01000060) such as... | depth 40 m
TCCTTTGAAAAAGGGAGGGGTATTAGTTTATAATAACTATCCTTTAAATATACAGAATTTCTCCAATACGATCACTTATTAATCACTATTTTGATTAGATTTTCGCCCATACAGGGGTTCATTAGAATATTTTATGTACTTTAGCATACATGCATCTCGGTGTATTTTATATATACTGGAATAACTATTAAAGAGCGTTTTTTGTTAAAGCATTGATTATTAGTATTGTAACCTATGTCGTAACTTACAACAAACTGTTATATGGATTATGCAACAAAGTCGCTCATTTTTATGTAAATAACAAACAATATGATAAGTAAGAAGGGTATTAACTTAAATATCTGTGCATACTGTAAGACCTCACTAGATGATTACTCAAGAACTGTAGACCATTTATTTCCTAAGAGCAGGGGAGGCAAATTAAGCAATAACAATAAAGTGCCTTGTTGTGGTGACTGTAATAAGTTGAAAGGGAATTTATCTGTTGTGGAATTTTCCAGGGCTTTGAGCGGACTCATAAATTATGAATACAGTAGACATCGAGAAAGTATAAATAGACTTAAGAAGATTAAGTTGAATACGGATTTCATAGTTAAAGATAAAATGAGAAAGAATGGAAAACAAACTAGCAAATAATATTGTATATGATTTAATTCTACTTGAGGCGGACAGGATCACTTCAAAAGAAGCCAAGGGCTTAGAATTGTATTACAAAAACAAGTGGGGCGAAATAGTTCCCCTAGCAGAACCTTATGATACGGAGGTTAATGAAGTTTTAGCTCAACTTTTACGAAAAAGAAAGATGAGATATTTTATTACCTTTGTAGAAAGCTTAAAGATACAAGACGAGTTGTTGCCTTCAGCTATTAAGATACTTAGATGCTTTGCAAGGTCAATGAGTTACGGTAATATTGTGAGAAACTGGAGTATTAGAGATTTATATAGTGCAACAGGGATAAACATGCATTACATTATCAAAGCTTTAGGTCAACTATGCGAAAACGACATGATTAGATTCAAAGTCATTAAAAATAAAAGGGATTATATGATTAATCCTGTGTACTTCTATAAAGGTTCTATGAAAAAAATATTCAGAGCGACTAAAGATTACAAAGGTTGGCCTATGAGAAATAGCAAATTTGTAATAATTAATCAACATGAATTTAAAGAAGATATCGAGGAATCTACATGAGTTATTCTTTGAAGATAAAGATAAACAAGGGGCAAGAGGTAGTTACGAGATAGCAATGCTATCAGATTTACATTGGGACAACCCTCATTGTAATAGAAAACTACTAAAGGATCATTTAGATTATTGCCTAGAAAATAATATACCCGTAATGCTGAACGGAGACACTTTTTGCCTCATGGAGGGGAAAGGCGATCCTAGAAGGTCAAAAAATATTCGCCCAGAACATAGTAATACTAGATACCTGGACTCCATAGTGGAAACAGCTGTCGATTGGTTCTCCCCATATGCACACATAATTACTGTGGTAGGATATGGTAATCACGAAACCGGTATTATTAAACATCAAGAAACTGATTTACTTAGGCGTTTTGTAGACTTACTTAATTATAAGAATAAAAGCAATGTGCAGGTAGGTGGTTATGGAGGATGGCTAAACGTAAGAATAAGATGCAGAACAACATCGCTTATGTCGTTTTTAATAAAATACTACCACGGATCAGGTGGAGGTGGTGTTGTAACTAAGGGAGCTATTAACCTAACCAGAGCTATGCAGATGTATGAGGGAATGGATTGCTTTACGATGGGACATATACACGAAAACTCATCTAGAGATGATGTTAGAGATACAATAAGAAAGCCGAATAAATCAGGATTAGAGGTAGTTCAGAAAAATATTCACCTTATGCATACAGGTACATATAAAGATGAATATGAAGATGGATACGAAGGATTCCACGTAGAAAGAGGTAGACCGCCTAAAATATGCGGAGGTAGGATTTTAAAACTTTCATGGGCTAGAAAAAGAACCGATGATAAAGACTGTTTAATTAAAAGCGTCTCTAGCTCAAAGTTTCCTCTTATATAACCATTAAATTACTATATTTGTAATCTAAGCATTAATATTATATTCGTAATATGTTAAAATACTTACAGTTCCAGTTAACAGAAGGAGAATCGCCCACTTTTCACGATGTGTGTGTGAATGATCTTCATCATTTATGGAAGGAAAATGTTGATAAAATAGTTTTTGTTCAAAATAATTTCAATGAGGGAGGAGTTCTAAAGCTTGTTCTTAACCAGCAAGATGGAGACAGTTTAATAGTAAATTATTTAAGAGAAGAAATAAGAGAATTAATAGAAGGAAATGGTAGATATAAAGTAATACCTAAAACATTTCCATTTAGTAAAACAGAAGAAGGTGTTACTACGTCTTACACAGGTACGTTAGGAATGTATAAAATAGAGCTTGGATCTTAATAAAAATAAATAAAATGGGAAAACAGAAAACAGCAGCAGATAGAATTAAAAGAAGAAAAGGGAAAAACTCTAAAGAAGATGAGAAAAAACCTAAAAAAGGCCAAAAAACAACAAGAGAGTTTGATGGTGAAACGGTAGAAGGAGAAATAACTGGAGCTAGAGGTAGAATAGGTGGAGGAGATGTGGTAAAAGAAGAGTATCATGAAGGTGATACAAAGATAAAAACCAAAACTGACGAAGAAGGGGAAAAGGAAAAGGAAGTAACTAAAATGAAGAACATAAATCCTGCTTCTTTACTTCAAAGACTGATGGCTAAAAGAGAAGTTTCTGAATGGAAAGAAAAAATTGATCCTGAAACAGGAAAGCCTTTTGAGGAAAAAGTTATAGAAAAGAAAGTAGGAGAAAAAAGAATCAGGGCTAAAGTTAAAAGAAGATATAAAAAATCATAATAAATGCCTAATTTATCAAATCCTAAGTGGAGAAAAAAGTTTAATCTAATCATAACCATACTGACGTTACTACTTAGTGGTGTAAGTATCGTTTTTTATATGTATTGGCTATCCACAGGACAGTATCTGCATAGCTGGTATCTTAAAATAGGTGTAGGCATTGCTTGCTTTGGTGCTTTCTTTGGCACGATTATACATCAAGCAAAAAAATGATAGCTTTAATTTTATTTTTTCTAGCTGGAGCATCAGAAGGAGTAATGGACACACTTCAATTTCATTATTATAAATCTCTTTTTAATTCTCTAAACCCAATCTTTTGGAATCCTTATATCTCTTGGAAGAATAAATACACATTAGGAAATCCTAAATTAGGAGCTAAGTTCCCTGGCTCAACAACAATATTTGTTTTTACTACAGATGCATGGCATCTTTTTAAGTTTATTAGAAATTTATGTATCTTTATAGGTATATTTTTTGCCTGTATAAACACATGCACAATTATAGATGCTTTAATCATATCAATTCTTTTAAGAATTATATATGGAATGAGCTTTACAGTATTTATGAAAATTTTATTAAAAGATTAATTATGGCTTACGGAAAAACAGGAATAGATCCAAAATTGGTAATGAAGGTATATGCTATTGCTAAACCTAAAATAAAGAAGAAAAAGAAGAATGAGAAAAAGTCTTAATAAAGACAATATTCTTCAAAAGGAAATAGAATCAAAAGACTGGAAACCAAACTATAATGAATTTGAATACCCTAAAGAATTTGTAGATTGGGTAAATTCAATTAATTCAGGATGGCAGAATCAAAAAAGATATGTTCCTTTTGATTTATATTGCAAACAAGCAGATGGTTGGCTAAAAGATCCAACAGAAATAACTGATTTCGACAACGAAGAAGATCAGATTGACTGGCTTATATCCGAAATAAATAAGTGTAAAGATAATACTCTTTATTTTGCCAACAAGTATGGTTGGATAAAAGAAGATAGAGCTGAAGGGGGTATGCTTAAATATACAGCTTGGGATGCTCAAAAGGTTCTTTTATTTCTGTTTGACTGTGGACATTCTATGATGATTGGTAAAGCAAGACAAATAGGATTTACCACAACTATGTGTATGGCAGGTATGAAAAGAGTAAATCTTAATAAATCATACTTTGTAAAGTTTGTGACTCACTCAAAAGATAAAGGTATAGAGATATTTAGAGATAAAGTTAAATGGGCATATACCAAAGTACCTGAATTCATGGCTCAAGAAGTAAAGAACTGGACTGATCAAATAATGTCACTAGATAAGAAGGGTTCTAGAAAAGGTAGAGATGAAGGTGGTGCTTCTAGATTCCAAGTAGACACCCCACAGGTAGACGCAATTAATGGTGGATCACCATCAGCAGTATTCATAGATGAGATAGGTCTTTTTGACATATTTGGTGAAATGATGAGAGAAGGTAGGCCTGCATTATTTAAATATGATCCTGATACAGGGAAAATGAAAATGCAACAACAATTCATAGCTTGGGGTACAGGAGGAGAAATGGATAAAGGGGGTTCTGTATTTGAGGCTGAATATAAAATGTGCCTTAAACAATGGAAAGAGAAAAATTACGAATATGGAATAATTCCTTTGTTTTTTAATGCTTATGCACGAAGAGGTGTTGATAACTCACATATAAATAAGGAGCGAAAAGCCTATATGGCTTTAGAAGGCTCAAGAAAAGGGGATTTAGCAAAAGTTCAATTCCATCAACATTATCCTATATCTGTAGACGATATGTTTATTAGGAAGTCAAGAACACTTGTTCCTATACACATGTGTAATCAAAGAATAGATGAAATATATGGAAGAGATGTTCCTATTGACTATGGATACTTTGAACCAATAATGGATATGAGTAGACCAACTCCAGATCTGATGACAGAGTACAGGATAACAGGTGCTAGATGGGTTTCAACAGGAGCAAGAGAGCATGTATCTACTACATCAGTAATGATACATCATCCACCTGAAAATGAAAAATGGAAAAATAGATGGTATCAAGGAACAGATCCAATTAATTCAGAAACAGGACACTCTAAGATGTGTGCAGCTATATGGGATGCATACGCAAACACCGTTTCGTCTGTAGTATTTCACAGAGACAGAAAATTTAAAAATACATACCTTCAAATACTCTTACAGAGTCTTTATTACGACCAACAGGATCGAGGAGGGGTGAAAGAGCTTGTAGAGAATAATATTGGAGACATGCATGTAGATTTTCAGGAAATACATGGGTTTAAAAATAAATTTACTGCTAACGCAGCATTACCTGACTATTTTCATACCAATGGAGGGAAATGGTTCGGAATATCAAATAAAGCCAATACAGCCCCTAGAATCATAGCTAAACTAGAAGAATTACTAGAAGCTTATTCTCAAAATATAGATATACCCTGGTTGTGGGAACAATTAAAAACATTTGTTGAAAAAGATTTAAGGTCACAGACAAGTCATAGACAAACAAGGTATCAAGCGTCAGATGCTAGATATGATTATGATGACTGTATATTTGCTGTAACCTTTGCTTATATTAATGCTATAGCACATGCAAGGAAAGAACCTAGAATGACAAAAGGGGATGGTGAGAACAAAGAAATTGAAGTAAGATATGTAATGAATAGAGCTACTAATTATAGAATGAAATTAGCAAGAGTAGATAAGAAATCAGGAAAAGTTTTGAGAATATTATAATTTTTTATATATTTGATTGAAATACAATAACATTCTCGGTTAATGTTACTCGCTTGACATAGCGAAGCCCTTCTTTAAATATCGTTTTATTTTTCATATTTTCCATATACATATTCATAGAGAAGGGTTCTTTTTTCCAACAAGTTTGCTTAAAAACAAGTTTTTTTCAATCCTAATATCTTTATGCTCCCATACAGCTCCATATTTATTAACAAGGGTTTGTTCGTAAATTTCTTCATTATCTTTAAAAAAAGCAAGTTCATTTTTACTCATCTTTTTATGAGATAAGGAACAATATCTGAATTCATCATCAAAAAATTTTTTTCTTTTATTTAGCCAGTAAATATGGTATTCCTCCTTTTTTCTGTTGTATTCAAAAATTGTCGTTATATATGACTTAAGGATAAAGTGAGGGACAGATCTATTAGATAAAAAATCTAATTTATTTCTGTCATTTGTTGTCATATCAGCGAGTTGAGTAGTTTAGTTACCTCATCTTTTAATTCAATTGTTTCTATTATCTTATAGTTATCGTTGTTCTCGTTAAACCAGCATAAAAATTTCTTTCCAATCTTTAAACTAGTATTTCTCTCTATAATCTGTTTATATATTTCTAATTGCAAAGAATAAGTACTCATCTCACACTCTTCCAGGTGTTTAACCTCATCCATCATCTTCTTTTTATACTTACTCTTATAAGTAATATCTTTATTTGTTTTGTAGTCCCATATTTGAATTTCATTAGCTTTTTCGTTATAAAATAATGAATCAATAGTTCCACAAATACCCATCAAATAATCACCAACAATAAATTCCTGTTTTATAGGTATTAATTTATTCTTAGTGTCTTTGTAAAAATTATCAACCATTTCTATTAAACCTAAATCTACATCTAGGTTTGGAGTATAATTTCTACAACAGAACTTCATTTCAATATACTTATGAATCTCAGTTCCTTTAACCTGTGCTGTAACTTTTTTATTTTCCCAGTCATCTAAAACTTCATCTCTTGTTAAATTATGCTTTTTCGCATATTTAGCCGCTATAATGTCGGCAGGAAAAGGTTTTTTATAACTACCAATAAACTCTGTTACAGACATACATGGTCTGTCTTTAAAAAAATAAGAATGATCAGGATCATTAAATCTTATCTCATTAAACTTATCTAACTCTTTGACTAATTCAAACATATTCAGGGGATGTGAGACAAATATAAAAAAGATTTGTAATAAATGGAAATTATTTATACTTTTGTTTTGTCGATGCAGGACACGTTTAACTTTTTCAAGCGATAGGTGAGTAAGAGCTGCATCCTCTGAAAGCCATCGCTTTTTTTATACACTAAAAAATATGAAGAACAAAAAGGCATTTATTTTATATACCGATATCAAACCAACCGTAAATAAGCTAACAGATGAGTATGCTGGTAAACTATTTAAACACTTGTTAGCATATGTTACCGATGAAGATCCTGTAACTGACGATATTTTATTAGATATAGCCTTTGAACCTATAAAGCAACAGCTAAAGAGGGATTTAGACAAGTGGGAAGAAATTAAGGTAAAAAGGTCTGAAGCTGGTAAGAAAAGTGCCGAAATAAGGAGGAAGAAATCAACAAAGTCAACAAGTGTTAAAAGTGTTGAACACTCTTCAACAAATCCAACTGTTAATGTTAATGGTAATGTAATAAATAAAGAAAAAGATATACTACGTATATCCAAAAAGAAAGAAAATATTTATAGAGAATTTGCACATTTGTCTATCACAGAAGAACAGTACATGAAATTATTGGAAGGTGGTTATTCTAAAAAAAGTATTGATGATATCCTAGATAGAATTGAAAATTACAAAACAAATAAAAAATATAAATCACTATACCTAACTGCTAAAAATTGGTTATCAAGAGAAGGTGTTCCTAATACATCAAATAAAACTCAAACTTCAAGTAAAGCGGACAATGATTTACTTGCTCACGTAAAAAAAGAAATGGCTAATAGAAAAAATACATATAATTAATTTTGAATAAAAATTTTTATTACTTTTGTCTCACATGCACGGTGCATGGTTATTTATTATTTAACCAACACGGATTATTATCGGTGTATAATACTTTTAAAAATGGCTATAGAATTTAAATTAGCAAAATTAGATGTCGACAAAGCGATGACTGTAAACACAGCGGTTGCTTTAGATGCTGTCCTAGCGGCAGGTAAACTGACATTAAAAAACGAAGCTGGAGCAGCTATCGTTGATGACTTAATTATTGATGTTGTAGGATCAAGAAAAACTGCTTACGCAGCTGGAACTGCACAAGTTGATCAAATTACATTAACTCCTTTATCAATTGCAAACAATACTACTTATAAAGTCACTATTGATCATGCAAATGTTACTGAAGATGGAGCTGACAGAGCTGCAAGATCTTACATTTGCTCTACTGATGCTTCTGGTACAGTTGATGAGTTAGGAGCTGCTTTTGCACTTAGAATCAATAATGATACTGAGGCAGGTGTTACTGCTACATACACAGCTGGTACAGATGTTCTTGAAATCACTCAGTCTAACGCTTCTTTTGGAGCAATGACTATAACGAATGACATGGGATTAGCTGTTGCTACAGGAACTCCTCATGTTGCTCCTTCAGGAACTACTGATGATGCGAAGCAATATTTCCCTGCAACTTCTACTGAAGTTTCTGCTTCTATTAACTACACTAAGTACTTACTTCATATTCGTAAATTTATTCGTCACAATGCCGTTTCTGGTTTACATGTAATGAAAATAGAAAAGGTTATTGTATTTGCTGACGCTGCTGATACTGCATATTTTACTGCACTAGACGCTCATTTAGCTGGAACAAGTACTGCTGCTGAATACGTGGAAACTCCAAGTATCTAATTTTTGCATATCTTTGTGGGGTAGGTACTTGTTTGTATCTACCCTTTTTTTGTATCTTATGGCAAATAAAAAAGTTGAGATTAGTGTTTTTGATATAAATTACAAGTCAGATGTAAGGATTGAATACCCTGAATTAGCTGACATAGATGAGTTTAAAGATTTAAAAGTAAAGGAATTAAAATTATGTTGGATGCTAGGAAATAGAACCTCTCCAATATATGATATGGATAAAAAATCCAGACTATTTAGAGCATTAGAATTAGTTTATGGAAAAAATTATCAATATAGAAAAGACCTTAAGTCTATAATAGATGGGGATATACCACATGAAATGAAAGTGGCTATAAAAAAAATGGAATCATTCAACCCAGAGCTTAGATTGAAGGCAAAACTTCTTAGTGAATATATGTTTGATACAATTAATCAAATGGTTGTGCTAGATCCTGAGTCTTTAGTTCATATGGATATTGATGAAAAAAAGAAATATACTGATTTAGTTGTTAAAGTTCATGAAGAACTTCCAAAAATGGTTAAAAGGCTTGAAGGATCCTATGGAGTTAAAATAAAAGAAGTTAAAACTAACAAGGAAGTACTTGTCAAAATAAACGATATATTAAAATGAGTTACACATTTAATTCCAACATTAAGAGACCAAACAAATTAAGAAGAAAAAAAGATAAATCTTATCATAAAGATTATGCTAAATTTTGTTTGTCTATATTAAATAATCATTCTTATAGAGCATATATACATAAGTGCTTAGTTAATTGGTCTTTTTTCAAAGGCGGTGATGGACAATGGATACATGAGGAAGATATCGAAGCATTCTTTTTGGATGAGTCTGGAGATATAAAAAATAGAATCAAGTGGACAAAGAATGTTATTAAGCCTATGGTTCAACAATATGTTGGTAACGCTATAAGATTAGCTTATGATGCAAAAGCAACATGTATTTCTGACTTTGTTATCAACAAAAGAGAATCTGAGGTTAATAGTCTAACCATGCTTAATAAGGTTATTGAAAAATTTCCATTCTTTAAAGATTTAATTAAAGAAAAAGCTCCTGTAGAAGATACAGAAGCGGAAACAAGAGAAATGTTTTACAATACTTTTGTTGAAGATTATGAACAGGATGTAAATAATTTAATTGAATTCATATCAGAAGAAGTAAATATTAATGAATTAAAGGTCAGGATAACTAGAAATATGGCCTTATGTGGTTTAGGTGTTTATAAAGGTTTTGAAGCAGGAGGTAATTATTTAGCAGAATCAATTAATCCACTATTTTATTTTTGGGATATGTCTGCTACTAAGCCAGACTTAACTGATGCAGAATATATGGGAGAATGGTATTTTATGGATAGTTCTAGTATTTATGAGAGATATCAGGATCTAACTTCTGACCAAAGAGAAATAATCGAAAATTATGGAGCGGATAAACAAAATTCTATTCATAAGGTAATAAATGGTATATATTCTCAACAAGGAGGGAAAATACCTGTTTATGAAGTTTATTGGAAAGATGTAGAAAAAAGAGAATATGGATGGGTAAAAGATGACTTTGGTTATCCATATTATACGATGATTAATCACGAAGACAGCCCATATAAGGATAAAGACCTTATAAAGCCCCAAACGGAGGAGCATGAAAAAAGAATGAAGGGCAAGAAAAAACACACTATTTATGTTGATGTTCTTCGGTATTGTATTATGATTCCTAGTGAGGATGTTGGAGCAGGAGATAAAGATATTATATTAGATTATGGAATTCTTCCTTATCAAGAAAAGAATCTTTATGATCCTTCAAATGTTAAATTTCCATACAAAGCTTATACCTGGGTTTATGATAGAGGAGAAATTCTTACTCCTTTAGATGATGTTATTGATCCTCAAAGATTTTTAAATAGAAGTTTATCTGTTGTTGAATCTCATATGTCTAACATGAGAGGAACAGGAACTGTTATATCTAAAAGTTCTGTAGATGATAGAGATGGAGAGGCGGATATAGTAAGAAGTATAAATTCTTCAAAACCAATATTTGTAGATACAGATAGAGTTGGATCAGTACAAAACGCTATAGGAACTTATGGAACTAATATTGGAGGAGGAACTCTTCAGATGTTTCAGGCAATAAGTGTTATTCAGCAAAGCATACAAGATGTAACAGGTGTCAATGAATCCATGGTTGGTACAGGTCAATCTCAGGATGCTTTAGTTGGAGTTGTTCAGGCTCAAATACAAAGAGGATCTTTAGTTCAAGAACCATTTTATTGGGCCGTAACCTCTATACTTAAACAAGCGTATGAGCATATAGCGACTGTAGGAAAATCCATTTATTATGATAATCCTAGAAAACTAGCTATTATGACAGGAGATATTGGTATGCAAAATATAAACCTTACTAAAGATCATTTATTACAAGATTATAGAATCTTTATTAAAAGAGCCGAAAGTGCGGAAGCAGGAGTTACTGCTGGTAATCAGTTGTTATTCACATTACTACAAGCAGGAATGATAGATCAGCCTATTTTTGCTAATCTATTTAATAGAGCGACTCCTGACCTTATTGCCAACGAGCTTAGAATACAGCACAGAATGAAACAACAGGCTCAAGGTATGGCTCAAAAAGCACAAATGCAAGGTCAAGAGCAAGGTGCTGCAAATCAAGCTCAATTATTAAGCGGATTATCAGAAGCTCAAGAAGCTGTAAAAGGAGAGCAAATAGAGGATCAAGAAAGACAGCATGGTATGGATTTAGAAAAGATAGCTTTAAAAGAATCTATGAAAAACCCACAACAAGGACAGCCAATGATGCCTCCGGGTATGGGTGGAGGAATGCCTCCAATGTAATTAATCGTTATTTTGATTAATTTTGTATTAAATAAAATGTTAATTTTGAAATAAATTATATAATATGAGTAAAGATAACTTTGAAAAAGAGGTTGAAGCGGCTACAGAAGAGATAAAATCTGTTGAGCCGTTGCAATCCAGCGACTCTAATCCTGGAACGGATGAGCAGTTAAAACAAATTCATGCTTTAGCTAGTATGGATCCTGAATTTGCTAATTCAGATGAGTATAAAGAGCTTATTAAGGCTGGTAAAACAGAAGAGAATAAAGAAGAAGAGCCTGAAAAAGAGGAAGAAACTGAAAAAGAGGAAGAAACTGAAGACACAACAGTAGACGAGGAACAGAAGGATGTTGTGGAAATGGAAGATGATGTTTTTGGTATAAGTAAATCAAGAAAGAAAACAAAGTCTGTAGAATTAGGATTTGAGCCATCAGATGAGATGGTTAATTTTATTTCTGATAAGTATGGTGTAGATGATGCTTCTAAGTTTTTTGCTTCTGTAGAAACGTGGAGAAATCAAGCTCAAGAAGGGACTACCACTAAAAAAGAACTTGAAAACATTTCTGCTGATTTGCAATCATTACCTGTAGAGATAAGACAATCTATTAATCTATGGGCTAAAGGAGAAGATTACACAGAGGCTTTTGATAACTCTGGAAGACTGGACTTTTCCACATCTTATAATAAACAAGATGAGGAGAACCTTGTTCAGCATTATTTATCGGAACAATACGATGAGTTGGTTGACTCTTGGGAACGAGAGAACATTGATGATAGTGAGTTCAATGATAAAATTAGTCTTTTGGCAAAATCGACTAAGAGAATGTTTAATTCTGATAAAAAAGCATTAGATACTGAACGTGAGCAATTTGAAACTAAACAAAAGAATGAATATCAGTCTTTTAAAAAAAGTGCGTTGCTTTCCGTGGAAAATCTAAGTGAGGCTTACCCTAACTTCAGTAAATCCGAAATCGGTAAGATTAGGAATATCTTGGTTGAGGGCAGAATTGATGACTTATTTGTACAGTCTGACGGTTCATACAACAATGATGCTGCGGAATTAGTAGCATATGCAATGTATGGAAAAAAAATGATGAATTCAATTAAGAAAGTTGCTGAAAGAAGGGGCGAAAGTAAGGCGAATATGAAAATAGTCGATTCAAGTCCTAGTACTTTACGTAAACAAAAGTCTTCCAAGACTAATACTAAAGGTTTAAACGTAGATGCTGTTGGACATTTGAGTGGAATGTTTAAAAGTGATCCTTACGCTTAATTAATTTGTAAACCTTTAATATTTTTATAATATGTCACTTTATAATTCACAAGGGAGTAAGTTTTCAAACCAGAATGTAAACGCACCTGGTTCTGATTATTCCTCTCAGTACGGACATGACATCTCGTTATTAGTCCAAAAATTAACTAACAGAGCTATCTTTGACGCTTCTACACAGCAGTTCATGGATCTTAAGCTGTTGAACATGGTTCCAGCTGAGACAGTTAACTCTGATGAGTTCTATTACCAAGAAATGGGATACCAACGTGAGCCTCTAGTTGCTACAGCTGGTGCTTCAACTGTTTCTTATCCTGCTACGCAAACAATTAACGTAGCTTCAGTTGATAACATTGCAACAAACACAATCATTTCTTACCCTAATGGTCAGAAAGGTAGTGTTACTGCTGTTAACACTTCTTTGTTAACAATTACTGTTTCTCCTTACAATGGAGACACTTTGCCAGCGGTTACTATTGATGATGTTTTAGCTAACGTATCTTCAGTAGACCACGATGGTTCTGAAGGATTTTCTGCTTACTTCAGAGCTTCAACTACTGAAAGAAGCAATTACGTTCAGTTATTTAACAAAGCAATTCGTTACTCTGAAGTTGAACTTCACAAGTTGAAAAATACTGGAAGTACTGCTAACTTCTTAGACATGGAGCGTAAAGCAATGTTTGATCAGCACAGAATTGACTTATCTAATGCGTTCTGGACAGGACAAAAAGGAGAAGTTGTTACTCAAAATGGTACTCCTGCTAAAACTACAGGTGGTGTATTTACTGCTATGGTTGAAGCTGGTTCTCCAAATGCTCTTGCTACTAGTGCTACATTAGTATCTGCATTTGAGGATATGGTTTTATCTTCTGAGTTCGGTGATTATGGTTCAGCTCGTATGGCTTTCATGACTCCTAAAAATGCATTAACTTTGTCTAAAGCATATAAAGATCAGTTAACAAGATACAGTCCTAATGACGATATCGCTAAACTTAACTTGAAAGAAATCAATCTAGGATCTTCTAGAATCGTAATTGTACCTTACAAAAGATTCGAAGATGCTGCTTCTTTCCCTTCTTCTTTTACTAACAGAATTTGTATCCTTGATATGAAAAATATCAAAAGAGTACAACTTTGGGGTGAGAGATCAGGAGATACTCTTAAACTAGAAGACGGAGTAGCTAAGAGATTTGGTGATGTATGGGTAGATTGCAACATGGGTATTAAATTCAACAACCCTCTTGCTTGTGCTTACATCGATATATCTTAATTTATAACTTATATTATGAGGGGGTTTATGCCCCCTCTTTTTTAAACTAATAAAACTTTTAAAATGCCTATTAAAAAAACAAAAAAAGAAGAGGCAACTCCTAAGACTGAAGAAAACATATCTAAGGATTTGTCCACAAACAGTACTCCTGAAAAAGAGGAGACTACCTTTACCTTGTCTTCTGTTGAGAAGATGATGAGTGATCTAGAAGCCAAGATGATGAATAAATTTCAGAATCAGATGTCTAAATTAAAAACAAAATCTGCTCAAAGTAAATTAGAAGAAGACTTAGCGTATGTAGCTGATTTAGAGGAAGATTATTTAGAGAAACCAGTTGTTTTCTTTGCATTTTCTTTTAATTTTTCTATACATGGAGATAAAAAAAGAGGTATCCTTTCAGAGCCACCTCATGGCCCAGTTACTTTTAAGCCTATTATTAGGACAAAAAGAAAAAGAGGAAAAGAGATTCAGGTTATATCTGTTTCATCTGTTAAAATTCATTCTAAAATTGAATCTGATTATTTGAGAAATCACTCTCAATTTGGTATAGCTTTTTATGAGAACATGGAGTCTGCGATGAATGTGGATGCTATTTGGGCTAACAAAATGGTTGAGGCTCAACAATCAATAACTAGGCTTTCTGATGTTCAGGTTATTGCTAGGTCAAAACAAGAAGGAATATCTGTATCTCAAAGTCCAGAAGACATGAGAAGACAGTTAGTTGAAAAGACAGCCAGAAGATCAGTTGAGCAACATGAGAAAAAGCTTTACGGAGGAATAAAAAGTTCAATCGTTGATGATAAAAGCGGAAGAGCTATTGTAGAAAGAAAAATATAATAATAAAAAATGTTTTTAGCACAAGAATTAAGAGACCAATTAGCGTTTGCATTAGATGCGGAGAATTCAGATCACTATAGAGATGATTTAGATTATGTTCCTGCTATAAACGCTGCAATAAAGTGGCTTACATCGGTTGTTAATTCTGCTTATGGTAAAAACAAAATTGGAGAAGAATTCTTTAGAGAATTATCACACTCAGGGGTATTCCAAACAAGCGATACCTCTAGAGTGTCTCTAGATATTTTTCCAAGTGAAGTGTGGACAATATTAGCTGTTTACGCTTCTCCAGAGACAGAGGAAATAAACGGTTTAACAGCTCCTACTATTTCTGATTTAAAACGCAGTTATTATTTGAGTAATCTTCTTCATTTATATTCAACCAAAGACTGTAAAAGGTTGAACATAGAAGAATGGGCTAAAAATAAAGAAAATCCTTTAGAGGCTGGATATGATGGAACTAAATTATGTGATGCTCTCAAGAGATACGCATATTTAGCTCCAATTAATTATCAGTCAGGATCAAACAAGACCAAAGAAATAGAGGTAAGGCCTATTTTGAAAAATCAAAAGGTTACTATTTTTTGGGCAAAAAAACCTGACACAATAACAGGTTTGTCTAACTTTATACCATTCCCAAGTAGTGTATTTCAATTATTGTTTGATAAAGCTCTTAATTATATTTCATATAAGCAAGGTGATCAAACTAATTTATATGCTACCACAGAGAGAGATATTCAACAGTTAATAAGCGTAATTTGATATGACATACAGATATGTAGTATACGACCTAGAGAAAAACCTAAAAGCATCATTTGATGATGCTGACTTTACCTTTAATCAAATCCTTTATTGGGTTATGGTTACGGCTAATAAACTGCGTTTACAGCACAACATGGCTACTAATTCTGATTTATTTACAGCTACATTTAATTCTGTAATTGTAAACACAGATATAAAAGGAAGAAAATATATTGACCTGCCAGTACAAGTAATGGATTTACCAAACAATGGAGGTATAATTTACATTACTTATAATCTTGATACTAATAAGTGCGAAGGGCCTGCGTTTGCACAAACTTGGTTTCAGGGGGTTAATATAGGCTCTGTTCAGCATCTATATTTAGATGAATACACAACTCCAGAACCAAAGAATCCATACTTTTATAGAGTTGGAGACAAGGTAGACTCGGTTGATGTGAATAGAGTCTATTTGCTTGGAATTGAATGTGTTCCTGTTGAAAATGTAGAATTAGCTGTGAAGAGTATTTTAGATCCGTCTAAACTTTGCGATGTGGATGAAGATATTCCTCTTCCTGATGCAATGATACAGGATCTAATGATGCAGGTACTACAACTTGGTAGATTTGTTATGATGATGCCAGATGAAATGGTTAATAGTGGTGAGGATGAAGCGAAGCCTGACACTAGACTTTATGCTAACCGAGCTGTTAATTTACCTCAAGCTCAACAACAACAATAAGATATGAACGCTAATGATTTTGTTTCCGTTGATCATTTACTTGCAGAGATAACGGCAACTGTTAATGATACAGACTTTAAAAAAGGATTCTCTAAGGGATGGTATACTTCTAGAATACAAGATGCTATTCAAGAGTTATCTTTTGATACTTTCTGGTTAAAGGTGCAGCAGGACTATAAAATACCTACTAATTGTCAAATAGATATGCCTGAAAATGTCTTCAATATAAGGGAAATATATCTTTATTCTGGAACCGTATGTGATCCTGCTAGCTCTCAGGTTGTTTATTGGAAAAGGCTTTTTAACAATACTAATAAGGGTAATGGGTATACAGCTAAAGTTAAAGATGACGGAAGTAATTCAGGTGACATCTTTCAGCCTAACCAAAGATCGGATAGTTCTAGATTTTCGGGGACAAAATATTATTATAACACTTTAAATGGCATAATAATGCTTAGTAAATCTTGCTCTTCATTTCCATATGTAAGAATAATTTTTAATGGTATGGGTGTTCCTAATGGAGACTTACCTATAGTTCCTAGGTTTTTTGAACGAGCTGTTGTTGATTATGTGGAGGAGAGATTTTATAATGCTATGAAATCTAGAGATATAAGAACTTACAGACCTTTATGGAATGATGCTTTTGCTAGATTGAATGATTTGAGAGGTGGAAGTTGGGTTAAAGCAAAGAAAAGAGTTAAATCTATGGATTCAAAAGAAAAGGAATCTATGGAAGAATACATATCTTCAATGTATCATAAATAACTGAAAATGAAAAAGTTAAGTGAAAGTCAAGAGGCAGCAATGAAAAAGCATTCTGTTCATCATAGTGCAAAGCATATGAGAATGATGCGTAAAATGATGATGGAAGGTATGAGTTTTTCAGATGCTCATAAAATGGCAATGAAAAAAGTAGGAAAGTAATGGGTTCTAGATTGGATAAAAGTAAAATGTCTTGCAACAGACCTAGAAAATCACCTAATCCTAAAAAGAAAAAGGTAGTAAAGGGCTGTCAAGGAGGGAAAGAAAAAATAGTACACTTTGGTGCTACAGGTTATGGACATAACTATTCTTCTGCTGCAAGAAAATCTTTTAAAGCTAGGCATAAGTGTGGTAGTGCTACAAATAAACTTTCGGCTAGATATTGGGCTTGTAAGCATTTATGGGCAGGTAAAGGAGGTTCAACGCAAAGCTCTCCTAAAAACAGAAGAGGTAAATACTTAACGAAAAAAATGCGATGAGTAAAAATAAAAAAGAATTAAAAGGTCTTGGGGACTTAGTTGAGCGTGTGACGGAAACCACAGGTATTAAACGAGTTGTTGAGGGTGTAACTAAAGGAGGTTGTGGGTGCGACAAAAGAAGAGATAAATTAAACGAGAAATTTCCATTTAAAAGAAAAGGGTAATGAAACAACAACATCATCCACAAGACGGAAGGACATATCAAAAAGGAATTGATGCAGACACTAGTAAGGAGTTATTAGGATCTAAAAACGAGGGTGAACATGTCGATTCTTTAAACATGCGTAGCACTCCTATGGATGGAGATAATTTTGGTAAAAAGAAAATAAAAGGAGAGTCATTAAAATATGATGCTCTAGATAATAGGTGCAGCTTGTCAGCCCCATATTCCGCCATAACTAATGCTGGTAACTATGAGTGTATGATGACTCAGGAGATTAATGGATATATTGTTGAAGCATGGGCCTCTTCAGTTCCGGCTACGGATGATCCCTTTATGAGGATAGATGGGCTTATCGTTTTGCAAAGCGAGAATTTTCCTGTCTATATAACCCATCCATTAGAATATGATAAAAACGAAAATTGTGTTGGTGGTGAGATATATATAACAAATAATGACACACCCCCAATGGTGTTTTCTTTAAAAGATCTATTGATTAATTCTAATCAAACTTATGGATCTACATCAGGATCTTGTACAACAAAATATTTTGCTGATTTTGATATAGATGCTTATACTGTAAATGTTTCTGCCGCTACATATAAACCTGCATTTATAACTCAGGTTTCTGTTAGTTCTGGCTCAACAGGATTTGACAAAGTTATAGGTTCAGCAGGACTTGCTGTAGGTAGTTATTCTTATTCATATAGAATGGTTACAGCTTCAGGGGAAAGAAGTTCATTTTCACCCATAACAGAACTCATTCCTGTTGTTAGAAATGTTTCTCAAGGGAGTAATACTCATCCATATCATAATACATTTAGTAGTAAAGCAGATGTAACTAATTCAAGTAAGTACGGTAATCACATTAGAGTAAGATATAGTAATGGTGGTGATTTTACATATCTAGAAGTTAGAAGAGATGGGTGGTTTGGAGAAACACCAATAGGAACAGCTCCTACATCTGAGATAATAGGTAGTGTTCCAGTAATAACAGGAACTAATGTTCTTAATATTTTAGATAAAGCAGAGCCAGGTTATTCGGGTTCTGAAATATTAACCTTAGAGGATACTACAGGAGAATACTCCTCAATAAAAAGAGCAAAAGGTATAAGGTATTTTAACGAAAGACTATATCTTATGAATATAGGATATGAAGCTAAAGATTTAGAGGCAGATATATCCTTTATTGATGAATCTGATCCTGTATTTTCTACTTTAGAGAATATGGGTAAACCAGGTCACAGCCTTCCTTATAATGCTGCTATGTATAAAAGTAATATGAGGGGAGAGAAAGTTGGGTTTGCTGCCGTTTTGTTTGATCAACAGGGCAACCCTTCTTATGCGAAGCAAATAACAACTGAAACAAACCATCCTGGTGGATTTGATTTTCCAAACAGAAGGGATTGTCTTTCTACAGCTTCTCAGGGAACATCTTATAAGGGAGCTGTAAAAGCTGCTAGTGTTCATGGGGTTACCGCTTCAAATAATGCTAACAATTCACTTTCTAGTGCAGAGATAGGGTATACATATGAGGTTTTTGATCACTATAATGGTGTTAATAAAATTATGAATGATACGTCTGGGGCAACTCAGACAAGGATTGACTTTGAGGATGTCGGAGCATATCGTACTTTTAAACCTATCTCTCAAAATGATACAGGTAGTGATTTAGATGAAAGCACTATTGGAGCATATGGTTATTCATCAATAGGTACTGCAAGTAATAGACCATGTATTTTTGGATTAAATTATTATGCTCAAGGTTTATCAATAAAAGGTGTTATAGCAACAGATGATGTAAAAGAAAAGCATGATGGTTTTTCTGTTGTTCAAACTTCTCCTGCTAAAAGGGTTGTTGCTCAAGGTTTAGGATTTTATGCTTTAACAGGTGCGACTAGCAGTACTAGTACTGTTAAGTCAACAGATAATATAGATGTTTATTTTCCTGATTTAGAGTTATTATATCCAGATATAGCTGAAGACTTAATTAATAATCCTGCAACATACTCTGTTCAATTAGTGTCTCCTTTAGGATATCATTCAGAGCCTTATTCTTGGATAAAAGAGTCTCTTACTTCTCAAAGAAAAGGGGCTGATATAATTACCTATGTTAGGTCACTAAGGAATGGAACGGTTTCTAGTTCGGAAACTGACTCTAACCCTCTTTTTTGGTGGCCCGGTGCTTCAGGATTAAATAATGCGGTTTATGATGATAAAACTTATACTGCTTATGGTAGGTGGAGAAATGCAGAATTTAATTCAGCATCTTCTTGGACAGGGACAGGCCCAACTGGTTTAGATTTAAATGTTGGCCCTAAATTCCCTGACAATGCTAATGGTAATTTTGAATTTCCTTTATTTAATGCAACTCAAAGAAGCACAGCTTCAGGTAGACAAGATTATTTTAGATTAGATTTTAACGCTCCTTCGACAGGTAACTATATATATAACGAAACAGGAACAACAGGATTGAGTAATACTATTGGTAAAAGTGCTGTTGCAAATACTCCAGTTATAGGGCTAGGTGGGGGAAATCAGGAAGGAGATGGAATTAGAGCTTGGCAAGAGCCGATGTATGTAGTTAATCTTATAAAAACGAACACCGTAGAACAAGGGGTTACTACTCAATATAAATATACAGGTCATTACATTAAGTTTGCTTCAATAATAGGTGAAGGAACAGGATCAACAGGAGCTAAGTATAGACTCGTAAGTGAAAGATGGGAGGACTGTATACCTCAAATATCTGATCAGGTTACAGGATTTAATGCTTATGATACATTAAAAAGATTTGTATATATAAAAGACGCTAATGGTGTTGAAAAAAGATGGATGAATGTTACTTTTGAGTCAGCAGGTGTGGTTACAGCTATACTTACTGGACTTGCAGCAGCTCCAGTAGGAACATATAATGATGCTGTTAATACTGGTAGTGTTGATATTCATGGTATATATACTAGCTCTGAAGCAAATTCAGATTCTCATGGAGCGTGTAAAGATTTTGATATTATATTTAATGAAACAGTTGGGTATACAGCCTATACAGTTCCTGCCGCAGGAAGTCAGATAATTGTTAAGTATGACAACAGAATACCAATTAGAGTGTTTGGTGGAGAAACTTATATTAATGAAAATGTTTGGGCTGTAATAGATAACGAATTTAAGTCCAATGGAGAGCCTGTAGATGATTCTCATGAGTTTTTAATGGATGTCCCATTTCCTGAGAGAAAATACTATTTAGATTCTACATCTGGGGCTAGAGTGTGGAGAAATTCTAATTCGTCAGGTAACCACGTTTATGATGCTGCTGGAAATCCTGAAGGTAATTTTCAGTTTTGTACTACTTTAAGGGCTGCCCCTTCAAAGGTAAGACAGGTTATTGCCGCTTGGACAGCCGAAACTAGAATGAATCTTTCTTTTGCATTTAATGTAGAAGCTCCTGAAAAAGCAAATTTTGATCAATTATTTCCTTTAATTAATTATATTCCAAGACCTCATAAATGGAAAAAAGGGAATGAAGATGATGCCCCTACTTTTGAAGCTAATAATAACCTTAATCCTCAATATTTTCAAGATTATAGTTATGAGTGGAAAGAATGGAAATACGGAGGGTTTAGATTTAATACAAATGAAAATCAAACTAATTTAGATTATTCTCAATCTCAAACAACAAACGTGTATAGTACTGCTCCAACAGTTGGCTTTGAGGAGAACCCAGACTTTTGTACTAGAGTTATATGGTCATTGAAAAGACCTATTAATGCTCAAGACACACCATCAGTAAGAACCTTTCCTTCTGGAAATTATTTTGATATATCTGATGATACAGGCGAAATTAAGTTTGCTTGGAGTGCATTATCAGCAGGAAAAGGAGATAACTTATACGCTTTAACAGATAGTGGAATTTGTTTGCTTCCTGTGGATAAAAGAGTCGTTCATGAAATAAATGCTAATGAGTTAGCTACAGTAGGATCTAGTATTGGAGGAATTCTTAATCAAGTTTGGATAAACAAGACTATTGGAATGAGTGATGAGACTTGGAGGAGTTGGGCTGAACATTCAAATAGGCTGTTTTTTGTAAATACTAGGGCTGCTTATTTATTTACTGATAATCAGTTAGTTGATATCTCAAGAACAGGATTTCACGAAATATTAACTAGACAGTTTTTTAGTAAACTAGCATTAGGATATTCTTCAGGATTAAGAGGTTGTTATGATGCTTTGCATGGAGAATATTTAATGAATGTTAGCGGTAGACTTGTTGCTGATGGCCCTATTACTCATTCAACCTTAATATATGGTGTTGATCAAAAGGCTTTACAATGCCAAAGTTCTTATCATTATGATAAATATTTAAGGGTTGACAACAAGATGTTTGGGATGAAATACGGAAAAACATTTGAGCTAGGTATTGGAAATCAAATAGATGGTGAAGATATAGAATGCTCTGTATCAGGTATATCTAATAAAGATGTGTTTACAGATAAAGAATTTATAAGAATAAGAGTAAATTCTAATACGAAACCTGAGAAAATATATTTTTATGATGATTATGATAACTATGTGGCAGGAACGCACTCATCAGTTGTAGATGCTGTTGCTACTCCTCTTAGGATAAAAGATTATCATGGTTTTGAATGTTATATACCTAGAAAGTTACTTTCTCCTTATGAGAGACAACAAGGTAGATTGTTAATATTTAAAATAGTAAGTTCAAGTGCTGAAGAATTTTTAGTAAACTCTACGTCAGTACAATATAAGACATTAAAATAATTCGTAAATTTGAAAAAAAGAGTATGATAGATCCAATGACAATAATGGCAATCACAAAAGGCGTGCTAAGTGCAGGTCAAATGATTAAAGGTGGGATTGACAAAAATAAAAGAGATCAAGCTAAACCTACTGGACCTAGCGGATATGAAACAGGAGTTTTAAGAACTTTAAGAAGAGCTAGAAGAGCTTCTCAAACAGGGACAGGAGGTGTTGCTGATAGAGCTGCTGCTAGACAAATGGCTAAGAGTGCATTAAGAAGCTCCTTTAGAGCTGGAGGGCCTGTTAATCAGGGATTCTATTCTAATTTAATGAGTCAAACTTTAGGAAATATAGCTAAACAAGAGGCAGCTAAAACTACTGGATTAATGACACAGGAAGTTGCACAATCAAATAGACTTGGAGGAATAACTAGAGATTTAGCGTTACTAGATAGTACTCAGGCTGCGGCAGATTCGGCGGCAGGAAAACAAGGTGGAATGCAGAATTTAATGGCTACACTACCAGATTTAATGGGCGGTGGTACTGATACAACTACATAATAATAAAATATTAAAGATACAAGATGGATCCGAATAAACTAAAACCCAGTGAAAAAAGAAAGCTTAAAAGAGATGGTAAAAAGGCAGGAATGTCTAAAGAGCAATTAAAAGCCTTTGAGGATTACAGTAAAAATCAAAAATCAAATCAAGCTTTTGCTCAAGGTGAAATTGATAGATCTATAGCTTCATTTAAAGAAGACCAAGAAAAATATGGAATAAAAAGCAGAAAAGATAGAAGAAAGTTTGAAAAAGCTAAAAGAGTTCTTAAGAGAAGGTCTGGAGTGTTAAATGAAAATTGGATGAGGGATTCTGACTTTAATAAATCTTTACAAGCAAAGGAATTATCTAAAAAAAGTAAAAGACTTTCAAAAGTTTTAGGGCCTTTAACTAAAAGAGACACGGATAGTGAGATACCAAAAGACAATATCCCACCTGACACTATTCCTGAAGATCCGAGTTTAGATAGTTGGGAAAAAGATAATGACGATTACATTTTTAATTTAGAGAGAAAGGGTGGCAACTTAAGTGCAGAAAGCTTAACTCAATATAAAGATTTAGAATCAAAATATAAAAAGAAATATCCAAACGATTGGCAAAAGAAAATATTAGAACATCCTGAAGTAAAAAGATTCAACGAGTCTCAAAAATCATTTGTCCCTGGTAAAGATAGTCCTCTTAGAGAGGGTTATGATAATATGTTAGAGGATAAAGGCTTTATAGGCTGGAAGGCTTTATATGAAAATGTATTTGAAAAAAATCCAGAAAAACAGACGGAATTTGAAGATGCAATGAGTAAGATTAGGACAAGTACTTATAAGGATTTATTTGGTGATAATATAACTAGCTTAAAAGATTTAAAAAAATTATATCCAAATGAGGATGAGTACCAAGCTAAAAGAAAGGAACTTCTGAATGAAAATGGGAAAAGAAGAAAAGCATGGAAAAAGCAAAATTACCCTGAGTTTTTTGATGAAAATAACCAAGAATACCGAAGAAGATTAAAAGCTGGTGAAGACCAAAATCTTATAACTGACTTTGTAGATGTTAAAAAAGGAAACATAGGTAGGGATGTTTTGGCTTCGAATGAGACACAATATACTACATATTTAACAGAACAACCTGACGGAGATAAATATAAATGGAGGATGTTCAACACTAAAACTGCATCAGAAGCTAATAAGCAATTAGCTGATTTTGTTTATAACGAAGAGGTTAAAAATGGCACGAATGAAAATGTAGCCAAAGCAAATAGAGATAAACTTGTTGAAAACTTAAATAAAGCAGGAGCAGATAACACGGGAGAAGAAAACGTTAACACCCCTGGTGATGGCTCTACTTTAAGTGATAAGGTTACTCCATCTGGAGGCTCTAATGATTTTGGAACTTCAAACGACTTTACTCAATCTGCTATAGAAAAAACTACTAAAAGTAAAGAAAGTAAAGACAAAACAGGCACAAGTTATAGTAGTACTGTAAAAGATGAGATGGAAAAACTTGGTTTACAAGATTATTATCCTCAAGCCAACAGACAGATTGGTGTAGGCTCTTTTAAGGGTGAAATAATAGGTTCTCAGACGATATATACAGGAGAAGGTGTATTACTACCTATGGGGCTTTATGACTCTAGGAAACGAGAAATAGCTAGAAAAATAAAAGCTAATCAAGCTTTATTAGATAAGTATAAAAAAGTTCCAAGAATAGATGCTCAATTTCAGCAAAAATTAAATGATGTTTACTTTGAGAGATTAACTCCTTTTTTGAAAAAGTATAAGAACAATCCAGCAGGACTTCTTAATGATACTGAATTTTTAAAATTCCATCAAGATATAGAAGCTGCCGCTAGAAATATGAATGAGGTTGGAGCTACAATGCAGATGCTACAAAAGCAATTAACTAGTGAAGATGGTAAAGCAGCTGGATGGGCTAGTAAAAAAGTTTTATCTCAAATTAATAAATGGAATTTAGGTGCTATAAATAATATAGATGATTACCTTACAGGAAAAGAGAATGCTGCTAAAATTAAAGAAGAGCTTAGAGTTTACGGTAATATGTATAAAATAAGCGATGAAAAGATTAAAGTTCTTCTTGAAAAAGGAAAGCTTGAAGCTTCTTTAAACACTAAAACAGGAAAGCCACTAACAGAAGAGGCTATTGGTGAATTTGAAGATGCTAGAAAAAGAGCTGAATCAGGATATGGATATGATTCTTATATTAGTGCTGTTAGAAAATATTATGATTTTGCTGATTTAGGAAATGTAGCTAGAGGTATTCTTAGTGAGGTAGGGGTAGATCCAGATAGCAAAGATGGTCAAGAATTAGCTAAAGATTTAGAGATTTATCTTAACGGTCATATACCTAACGATGCTATTACGGTTGACTTTGATGATGTTAACAATCAGATAGAACAAATGAGAGCGAACAAAGCGAATGAGAAACTTAGAGGATATGATATATATAAGAAGTATCAATACCAGAATACAGTTCAAGATTTGTCTACTTCTGATTTTAGTGGAGATGCGAAAACATTTAATATGTCTAAAAAGAATTCTGAATCATACAATAATAATATTAAGTTTACAGATAAAAAAGACAAGAAATATACTCTAAAGGACTTACAAACTAAACTTAAAGATCCTGGTTCAACGCTAACATTAAAAAACGGTACTGTAGTTAAGCATACAGATATATGGAATCCAAAATTTGAAACTAAAAATGATGATGGAAGCGTAACAGTTACACCTGCCTATGAGAGAAGATTTAAGGTTATACAAAATTCTGTGACTGTTAAAAAAGGTAAAGATGAAGGTAAAATAACCCAACAAAGAATTTTTCAACAAAACTTTAATCTAGTGGAGCAACAGACACGACAAATTGATCAAAATGGAGTTATTACTTATAAAGATGTAGATGTAGAGGTTAATATCGGAGCTAGTGGCAGTTCATATGAAGTTGTGAATAAAAATGGAGTTCAAAATAAGAATAACATAAGAGGTTTAAATGCAGTCGCTACTGGACCAGGAGCTAGTACTTCTCCTAACGTTAGGTCACAAAAGCAATAGATAAAGTTAAAGATAAACAAAGAATAAGGAATGGATCCAAATATAGTTACTCAAACAGGAGGAGAAGGCTCAACTGAACAAGTTGGAGGATCTCAAGTTGATAAACCCGTAGAAGGAGTTGAAGCTTCAGATAAAATTTCTTTTAAACCTCCGGGAACTGAAAGACCTAGCTTAAATAAGGAAGAAAAACCTATTAATACTGAAGATGGAAAACTTGCTTTTACCTTTTCTAGGGACTTGAAGCCAGATTCGAATCCTTTGTTAGAGAAAAACATTGATGATGAGAGTGTTGATGATAGTGAAGGATTAACCGCTGTACTAAATGCCGTAAATAGTGCCAATGAAGGCAATGATAACGACAGGACTCTTAATGATCCAATAAAATATGAGGTATTTGATGGAGAGCCTATTATTACGCACATAGAGAATGAAGATGATTCTTTTGAACCTGTTTTACATGATCGGCCCTTTGAGAAACTTTCAGATTATAATTTAGTTGAATTAGATCCTGATGTTGTTTCTCCTAGTTTTCTTCCTACATTTGATGTAAAAGACCTTAAAAATTCTTTTGAAACTAAGGAAGGTAATATTATTTTATCATCAACAGATGATCCTAATTATGATGATGTATTTGATCCAAATAATTATTCTCTAGAGTTAAAAGAAAGAATAAATCAAGCTATTAAGAAACGAAATGAATTAAGTATTTATAAAAAAGAGTCAATTAAATTCTTAAATCAAAGAATATCTATTGATGAAGGCGAATTAAGTGAAAAAGATTTAAATAAACTAAAAGACCAAGAAGAAGATCCAACTTCTTATCTTAATTTAAGTAAGAAATCTGAAAAAAATACAGATGGAATTAACTGGAACCCATATTCTCTAAATTTTGGAGAAAAAGCAAGCCCTATTTTCCCAGAAGGAAAATCTAACAAACCTAGATCAGGGAGTTATGTTGATTTACACAGAGGGTTAAGAGGTGATAACTTTGATGGCAGACTAAGTGATGAGGCGTATAGAGCTTTTCTTTTGTTGAATCTTAATCAAAATGATGGTAATAAGTTTGATATATATGAAAATTCTTTAGAGGGTAATGATGATTTTAATGGTCAGTATGGCTTAGGAATTATACAACATTATAATAGTGAAAATAAAGAAGATTCAGATTACAAACCTATAGAAGAAAAACATTTAAAAGAGTTAAGTTATGCTATACAGGAATACACTAACTATATTAAGGTAAGGAATTTTGGTAAAAATTCTGCTAATCATGTATGGTTAAAATATGCAGGATATCTTGCTCCTGTAACAATGGGAGATAAGAATTATCTTAGTGGATTTCAAGCAACAAAAAACCAATGGGTTAATAGGGCATCAGAGGGATATATTGATATTGATAATGTGGAGCTTAAATCAGATAAATTTCATATTCCTGATTACTATATAGAAAAAATAAAAAATGGAACAATAGAGATACCTAAAGGGAGTAAAAGAAAATATATAAGAGTATTAAAGCAACAGGCTATGCTAGCAAGTGCTGGGTTCTTACCTAGAGATGGAGAAGGATTATATGGGTTTCACATTAATGGCAAGTTTGATAAAACAACTAAAAAGGCTTTACAGGAATACAATACAGCTAATGAGAAAAGTTGGCTTAAATACGAGGATTTTAGAGATCCTGGGATGTATGGGGGTGAGACAAAAATACTAGGGTATACAGAACAATATGATTACTATGTACCTATTAATTTTAGAACAAAAAAAGATAAAATACGAAATAGAACTCATTTTTCTGATTATGAGTTAAGTAATCGTGGAATACCTGTACATAAAACATATGCAGAAGCAAAGAGATGGGCCGATAAAAACTTGTCTGATGGCCCTATCTTTAACAGGAAAAACGTTCCTTTATCTGTTTTAAGGAAAAATTCAAAAGGATTTGTTGCTTGGCTTTCTAGCTTAGGACTTGATATCACAGTTAGGCCTAAAGGGTGGAGAGAAAAACTTCGTGATTCAGATTGGAATAATTTAGATGTTCGTTGGACAGATAGTTCGGGGGGTTATATTAATATAGATTTAGGCAGTTGGGATGCTGACGAGGTTACTCAAGATAAACTTATTACTTTTCTAAATCAAAGACCAAATTCTGAGAAAAATAAATTCCTAAGTTCTTGGCTTATGATGAATGATAAGAGTAGGTATATTATTGATAAGTTTTCTCAATCTATGGCCACTGGGAAAAAAAGTAAAGAGATTTCTTTTAGCGAAATACTGTATTATAGTGATGAAACTGAAAAAGAAATTAAAGAAGTAGAAGTTAAAACTGATTTTGATCCATTTAAAGGAACTTCTCTTGAACAACTTCCGGAAATAGAAAGTACATTTAAATTAGATGAAGATGGAGAGTCTTATTCAAAAGGAACTTATGAAAATACTATAGATCTTAGTGGAGGTAATATTAATCAAGATTATCCTAAAGTTCAGGCAATTTTTGCTAGACGAATCAATACACTTAAAAAGCATTCTGATAATTATAACAAACGTAGTAAAAAATTAAAGAAAAAAATTGATCCTATAGTAAAGGAGCAAAATTCTATTAAATCAGAATTCGAGAAAAAAACCAAAGAGTTAAGAGTTAAATTTAATTATCTTCAAAAGAATTCAGAAAACCTAAGCATTGAAGAGTTTGATGCAAAAAAAGAAGAAATAATATCTTTAGAAAACCAAGCAAGGGAGGCCTATAATAAAGGAATGAAAAAGATATCCAAGGACTATTCTAAGATATCAGGAGAGTTAGGTGATATAAATAAATACAACGTATTTCTTCATATTCAACAAAAGCAAGTAGCTGAAATAGGTCAGCAATTAGGTCAAGCTACAGGTAAGTATATGATTATACAGGAAAATCAAGGTAGTTTTTTGGCTCATGTTTGGCATGGTTTTTTAGATGGTGTCTTCGGAGGGTTAGGAGAGGTTTATGCTACAGCTACGGATCTCGCTGGAGAAGCTGTTTTTTCTGTTGGGGGGTATTCAAAAGAAGAAAAAAATAAACTATCTAAAGAGAGGAGAGAGGGTGTTAAGCAATGGATGACAACTATTCATAGTTTATATGGATTAGGCATGGAAAAGCCATCAGAAGAATATCTTGCATCACTAGGTTCTGATTTAGTAGGAACTAATCTCCAAACAATATTTGCTAGTACTATTAGATCTCTTGGCACGATAATGACGGGAAGTGCTTTTAGCAAAACTTTAGGTGGAAATGCACTTACTTGGGCGTTTAGTATGGATGCCACCAAGTCGATAAGAGATCAATTAGAAAAAAACCCTGAATTTGATGATCTTCCTGTTCTCACTAAACTTGCAATAGCTAATACTTATGGATTAACTCAGGGTGTTTTAGAGGAGATAGGTGTAACTGCTATATTAAAGAACAAGCCTGCACTTACAGGTAATGTAACAAATTATATACTCAAAAAGGCACTTGAAAGAATTCCAGGAAATAAAAGCCTTCTTGCTCTTGAAAAAGCATTAAGTTATGAAGCTAAAAGCTTTATGGGAAGATTTGGTATATCTGTTGCTGGAGCAGGGTTAAAAGAATTTGAAACAGGCCTTCTTCAAAACTTAACATCTGATATGATGTATGGCTCTTTTGTGAATACGATTTTAGATTCTAAAATGTTTGAGCAACCTGATAGTTTGCCTGCCGCATTAATAGAGTTAACTGAAGCAGGTGCTGCTGAAGGAATAGGCGGTCTTTTCTTTGGGCTTGGTAATGTAGCGGTGCAAGTTGTAAAAACGGGAAATATAAGTAACATATCTCCTGAACAATGGGCTGCCTTTGAATTGATATCAATGGATAATAATCTTCTTGAGGATTATAAAAATCATCTTAGATATGAAGTTGCTTTAGGTAACATGACCATGAGTGAAGGAATGGAACAGCTTGAAAATATAGAAGATATAAAAAGTATAGCTAACGGTATAGATGATAAGTTGAATCCTGAAACTAGGAAAAAGATATTTGGTTGGAGTGTTCAAATTAAAAGACTTGAAGATTTAAGAGAGGAAAAGTTATCTTCTACCACAAGTGAATCTTTAATAGAAGACATAAATACTCAAGTTGATTTTGAAATAAATTCTTTAAATGATCAAATAAATACTGAATTATATAATGCGAGAAATGAAACTGAGCAACAAGATGGGGAACAAACTGAGCAAACAGAAATCAAAGAAGAAGTCGATGGAACACCTCCTAAAGAGCAATCTAAAGTTCAGCCTAAGCAAAGTTTGTCAAGTTATTTATCAGAAAGAATAAAATCTATTACATCTATAGTTACAGAGCAAACTGGAAAATTAGGATTAAAAAAGAGAGGCCTTAAAACTAAAGCAACATTTGATGTTGGATTTATTAAGGCTTTCAATGATAATGTAGATAATATATCTAATGCTATTGAAGGTGTAGAAGAAGGGGGAGATAAAATTAAAGCAGGTGTAAATGCTTTAAAAGCAACAGAATACTATAAGGGATTAAATTCATCAGGCAAAAGAAAAGCTACCAATAACATAAAGTCTATTCTTAAAGGGGATGGAGGTTTAGAAAGCTATTATACTCAAGCACAGGAAGTTGAGCAGCAGTCAGAAGAATCAAAAATTATTTCAGAAACAACAAAGAAATTTGCAGATAAAATAAGAGAAGGAAAGATAGGTAAAGATGGAGAGATAATGTCAGGAATTCCAGGGTGGAATCAGGCTTTAGAAGTTATAGCTACAACTGTTGAAACCTCTGGAGAAATTGCTCAAAATGTTTCTGATTTTGTTAATCAAGGGTTGTCCAAAATAAAAGAGCAAGGTTTCTTTAAAAAATTAAACAAAAATGAGCAGTCTGATTTATTAAGAGAATCTAAATCTTATTTAAGGGATAGGTTTTATGATGATAAATTAAATGGGCTTAAAGGAGTTAGGTTAGATGATGATCAAATCAATGAAATTGAACATATTTTAAATACTGGGGGAATTGAGTCTAATAAGCTACAAGAATTAGTTAATTCATATAAAGAAGATGGAAATGATTTAGCTGCTCAAGAAGTTCAAAATATTATTGACAGAACATCCTCTAGTATAGATTCAGAACAGTCTATAGAAGAAATGATAGGCGAAGATCAAAACAATGAAAGCACAAAGATTATTCCTAAAGAGTCTGAGGAACAAAAAAAGAAAAAAGAAAAGAGAGAACTTTTAGCGGAGGCTGTTAGTAGTCAAATGAGTCCTGATCAAACACTAAATACTTATTCAGAAATATCTAATGCCTTAAAGGACAATACTAACTCTGTTATTGTTAATGATGAATTTATGACAAGGGATGAGTTTGAGTCTTGGTATAAAAAAAATAAAGGATTCGATTTATCAGGATCAACGATATATAGCAACAAACATGCAGAAGATTTAAAAGAAGAATCTAACTCTTGGTATAATAATGTTCCCGGCTTAAATGTTGTTATGAATTTCTGGAGAAACAAAACGAAAATATCAGGAACAAATCTTTTTGTCCCTAAAAACATGGGGCATTATTTAAGAGCAGCATGGAAAAACTCTCCTAAATTAAAAAAATATATTATTAAGAATATACTTCAGCCAATGGAAAGGGCTAAATTTTCTATGTATAAAAATTCCGTTAGAAATATGAATGAAGTTAGGTCTCTTATAGAGGGATTAGGAGAGGGAATTCATAAAAATGGAATAAAAATACTTAATGGCGAAGCATTTTCAGTTGATGTATCTCAAAAAGGAATTCGTTCAGGGAAAGGCCCTAAGACGCTGACTGTTCAACAAGCAGTACATTGGTATGCAACTTATTTATCTGCAAAGGGAGAACAGATTTTAAAAAATAGTGGTGCATCTGATCAGGATATTAAAAATATGAAAGAATATTTTGAGGCAAATCCTAATATTAAAAAGTTTGCCGAAAGTATATCAAATTACTATAATACTACATTGAGAGAGAGATACGAAAATCACTACAAAGAAGTAACAGGAAATAAGGGTGGATTTGGTAAAAACACCTATTATCCTGCTGATAAATTAAATCCTAATGAAGGTGTTGTTGAATTTACAGATGATGGTCTAAATAGTAATTTAAGTAAAAATTTAGAAGAAAAAGACTTAGAGAATGCTACTGTAAATTTATTCAGTAATGTAATGGGTAACCTTAATAGATATACAGAATCAATGGAAAAATCTATGCACTTAAGTCCTATAGTTTCTGCTTATCAAAGCTTATTTTCTGGTAAAAATAACGAAACAAGAAATTGGTTTGAAAGAAAAATTGGAGAGGGAGCTTTTAAAAATATGCAACAAGAAGCTAAAAGATTTTTTAATGGAAGTTCTTATGTTCAAGAAGATTACATAAATAAGGCTATTGGTTTTTACGCTCAAGCTAAAATAGGCGGCAGGGTTAAATCTACTGTTCAGCAGTTTGCATCTTTTTCTCATTGGTGGGGAGCTGGTTTAGAATATAATTTACCCTTCTGGGATCAGGTAAAACAAGTGCCTTGGCTTAAAGCTAAATCAGGACTTTATAGTCAAGAAGAAATGGAGATGTTTAATACTATTGTTCAAGGTGACTATATAAAATTAAGAGCTAAAACAGGGGGAGCTGATATAGAGCTTCAATATATATTAGGTGAAATAAATGATCTTACAAGTGAAGGGATTGATTTTCAGAAAGAGTTAAAAAATAAAGGTAGTAGGGCATATAAAGCATATACTAGGTTGAATAATTTATTTGTAAAACTAGGAGATAAAGGAGCTATAACTCAAGGACCAGCTAGTGGTGTTTCTTTTGCGATGTCTTTGTATCAAAAATATAGAGCAGACGGAATGAGTCATTCGGAAGCTATGAAGGAAACTGAATTTGAATTTGTCAAAAAAGCAGATCAGACTCAACAAGAGTCAGTCGTTGGAGATATTTATAGGTCGGAAGTTCAACACAACCAACTTTTTAGATCCATCTTCATGTTTCGATCTTCTCAAATGGCTCAAACTAAAAAAGCCTATGAAGCTATTCAGAATTTACAAGACTATGGAAATCTAACTAAAGGAGAAAAGTTGCAAGCCGTTAGAGATGTTATTTATCACGGAGCTGTATCTCCATTTTTATTCCAATTAGCATCAACAGGATCTCTTTATGCTTACCTCATGAATTCAGATGATGATGAAGATAAAAAAAGAATAGTTTACGATATGGGGATGGATATGATTCAGTCAAATGCTCAGGGGTATGCTTATTTCGGAGGAATATTTGATTCCGCATTAAATACTGGGAGAGGAAGAGGATTTTTTAATAATACACTTGCAAATCAAGTCTTAATGAGTCTTACTGGAACCCCTTGGGCTGATGCAGATTTAGACTGGGATAGTGAGGATAAATTTGTAAGAAAAGAAAGGTTTGATGAGGTAATAAGATATTTAAGAGAGTCTGATAATGATTTAAAAGATTATGGCAAGCCTTATAAAGATTTAAGTAAATCTGAAAAGAAGGAGTTTAATAAATGGGTTAAAAATACAAAGTCTAAATATAATAATCCAGAAACTAGCTCTGAAGTTAATCAAGAACTTAAGTCAATATGGGAAAACCAGCCTAAAAACATAAATTGGAAACCTTCTTCATTTGTTGATCTTGTATTAGAGGGACTTGGTCTTGGAAATTGGGAGAAACAGGGGTTACAGATGTATGATGCTATAGTTAATTCAGAAAATATTCAAGAATTTATGTATAAGGCTATATATGGAAAAAATCTTCAAGATAATGATGATTATAGAGAAAATCAGGATAAAATAAAATCGCCATTTAAATGGAATAGCGAACAAAAAGGAAATGATGCACTTTATTATATGCTTTACAACGAGCATTACTATAGAAAAATATATGAAGATGAAGAAAAGAAAACAACAATAAAAAATATAGATCGTACTAAAGTTAAAACAGTAGACCCTAGAACCATTCGAACAGTAGATCCTACAACCATTCGAACAGTAGATCCTACAACCATTCGAACAGTAGATCCTAGAAAGATAGATGTAGAAAAAACTACAATAAAAAGTACAGATCCTGTTGAAGAGTTTGATTTGGAAAAAAAAGATTAAAAAAGGATGATAATAAATAGTGTATTAATAAAAATATTAAATTTGTAACAATATAAAGAAATGGCTACAGCAAAAAGAACTTACGACTTAATAGCGTGTAATAAATTAAATAGCACATTAACAAGTCAATTTAATGTAACATTCACTACTCCTAGTGAATTAAATGACAAGGTTATAGAGTTTAATGGATATCCTAAAACGACATATTCTTTAAAGAAAAATGTACAGGGGCAATTTAAACATCCAGTCGATGCAACATCAACAACAAGTAAAAAATATACAGTAACATCTGTTTTGTTTAATGGTGTGGAGAAGATAGTTACTCCTGCTGAGTTAACATTAGCTCTTGGAGATTATGTTGGTAAATATACTACATTCCCTAATTATGCTACTAGTGCTACTGGATATACAGGTTTTAATTCAAATGCGATATCTACTGTTGACTCTTCTGGTGCTTTTGGATATGAGAATTTTACTGAGTTTTTAAGGGAGTTGCTTGTTACAACTTTAAAACTTCCTGTTAGAGTAAATAGAAATTACCCTGATTTGTATACTGTTGATTCAGCTGTAACTTATCATGTTCTAACGAACTTTGTTATAGAGAAATTTGCTTCTGATAATATAATTATAAGTATAACAGAAACTGATACTAATTTAACTACTTCTGTTTCATCTGATACTGATTGGAGATATGAATTTTATGATACTAATGTCGCTACAGGAAGTAGAATTAAACAATATCAAAATAATGTATTATTAACAGGGGGTGATGCTGCTCAACATCATGAGGAGTTTTCTTTTTATTTCAATTCTTTCGTTTTTACGACAAAAGTTGAAAAAACGGTATGCCCTATAATAGACCCATTTAAAGTTTCTTTATCTAGCTGTGATTGCCCTACATTAAATGTTTCATGTGACTGTAATACACTTAATTTTAGTGATACAAGTAATTATGTTGGAAACGGGCTAATAGGACATGATTCAGTAGACTTTGAAAGCCGGACTATAACTATAACAAAGCCAGGAGGGGGAACTTATGTTTTGGCTACCTCTGATATTACTACTAAAGACCAAGCCATTCAACCACATTATAATTCTAATAATTCATTTGCTTATAGTTTTGGAAATAATGATGAAGATGGAATTTACTCCGTTCAAGTATGCTCTTATCCAAATTGGAGAAGCGATGTGGTTTATCAGGATTTTTTAGAGCCAATCGTGCTAAGGAATGGAAAAACTTATAAATGTGTTGCTTCAAGCACTAACTCTGATCCAGAACTTGATCTTACAGGAGTTAGTTGGGTTGAGTACACATGCACAACAGGGTGTGATGACACACGCTACTGTGTTACTGAAAAAATTGCTATTATTTGTATATCTTTGCTTAAACAATATAAAGCTATGGTTTCTAAGGCTTTGTGTGAGATTGAAGCAAATACTTGTAAAAATATATGTGAAAACGATACGTTCATGAATGCTATGAAATTCAGAATAACATTAGATGCACTAGAGAATAGTGTATGTGCTAGTGACTGGGTTTCCGCACAGAAACACATGGATGTACTTAAAAATATAGCTTGCTGTGGGTAAAAAATGTTGTCCAAATATGAGAATTGTTTCTGGTGCTAGCCCTGCATGGGTTCATGGAGGAGATACAGGTGTTTTTAGCCTAGGCGATCCTGTGTGTGACGGCATTTATAAAAAATATAATTTTAAATTATATGCACTTACGACAACAACAGGAATCGCTACTTTAAATGCAGGATCTTTAGTGGGGGGAGCTTATACTCATGATGGAACATTTACTAATGTTAGACTATATAATAATGCAGGTGTTGACTCAGCTATAGCTACAGTTGTTGTTTCATCAGGAGCAATAACTACGGTTACTCTTACTAACGCTGGACAGGGATATTCTGCTACAGATACATTATATTTTGAATTTTCTGCTCTTGATCCTATTGCTTGGACTACTCAAGGTTCTATTGGTATTACTTCTTTAGGAGCTACAGGATATTCAATGATTAATCATAGCCTTTACTTTGATCTTGTTGGACAAAGGTGGGTGTTTAAAGATGAGGATAATAATAATGTATTGTTTAGCTTTAGCCCTGATGATAAAAGAAAAAATTGTTGTCCTAGTAAATTAAATTATGAGGGGTATGATTTTGGTCTAACTTATGGATCAGGAGCAGGACTTACGCACCCTGTCACAGGAGTGAAATATTCTGTGGATGAAGAGTTTTGGATAAGATATGATGCTAATGCTATATATAGTGACACTACAATATACATGTCTGAGGGGACATGTGAAGGAACAGATTGTGACGATTTGTTCAGTTGTAAAAATTCTAACTTTTTAAAGAAACAAAACAATGAGTTGGCTGAGGATGTTGCTGAAATTAGGGATCTTGAGATTTTTGGTTTTGGAGGTGGTGGTTTTGATTGGGATTCTCTTATTAAAAGAAACATGGTTATACACTCTCTTAGATGTATACCTTATGGAGTTCTTTCAGATGCTGAAACGGATTGCCTTAAAAATAAATTAACAGATAAATGTAATTGCTAAAGATATGAGTTGTAATAATTGTAATTGTTCTAATAATGGGTTAACCAGTTGTGGTTGCTCTGATAACTGTCCGAATAAATCATCGGATATAACTACCTATGATGGTACGATGGTGAGTATAAATGTTCCAGCAGGATCAAGTTTAAATGACGTATTAGCCTTACTTGAGGCTTATACTTTGTCAAGCCTTAATTCAGGTTTAACTTATACTGTAGCTAGTCCTAATGGAATAGGATTATCGGCAGGTCAATATACCTTTTCACAAGTATATGATGCCGTTAATACCACTATGACATCAATGAAAACAGATATAACTACTCTACAAACTACTGTGAATACAGCAAGAGGCATGTTAGCAGAGTCTGCTCCATTAGCGTTTAGTGCTATATCTCATATTCTTGGATCTTCTGGTCTTATAAATGGGGAGCTTCAGAAACCAACAGAGGTTTATGATGATGATAGTGCATATGACGCTTCAACAGGTATTTATACTGTTCCTGAAACAGGGAGGTATGATGTAAGTTTTTATGTTAGATTAAGTAAAAATATTGGTGATGGATGGTTTAATACTCCAACAGCTGTAACAGTAGCAAATGAGCATACTGTTATTACAGCTGGAATACATAACGCTACATCATCAACTGATTTAGTTGCTAGTAGCTCTACTCCTGTCGTTAGGGTAGAATCAGCACATATTTCTGGAAGTATGAATGGAGTTAATCTGACTCAAGGAAATCAATTAAAACTATATGTTACTTTACTAAGTCAATTCAATTATATTGTTATAGCAGGAGATGTAGTTAAATTATCAATTCGTAAATCAATAAGATAAAATAAAGAATTATGCAAATAGCAAATACAAACAATCAATTAAGAATAACTAGAGGCTCGGATATAGAGTTTTATAGTTTTTTATCAATGAAATCTGTTTCTTGGAGACAAGACAAAGATTTAAACTATTATTTAGTTATAACATTTAATATAGATACAGGAGATACTCCATTAGAAATAAAGCTTTCTGACGTAACTTCTCCGGGTGGATGGGCAAATACTGCCGCAGGTATACAAAGTGCCATAGGAGATATGTCGACATGGATGACATCAACATCTTCTTCTGGTTTATTAACTAGTATTCTTGCTTCACTACAAGCAGGTAGAGAATTTGAATCTAGATTAGTTAAAGATGGGGGAGGAAATGTTCTGAATGAAATCAGATACATGGATACAGATACAGGAACATTTACTGTTGAATATCGTGATGCCGCTGGATTAATAGCTCCTGTTTCAGGGGGTGTAACATCGTTCATAGAACCAACAGCTCAGTTGCAATCTATAATTTCAGAATTAGCTTGGCAAAATAACGCAGGTACATCTACAACTCCAACTAATAGTTTGGTTGGTATATTAGCAGATACTGCTGCTATTGATACCGCTACAGCTGCTATTTTAGCTAAGAACACAGAGATAGAAACTTCAGCAGATGCTATATTAGCAAAGAATACTGAAATCGAAACTACAGCAAATGCTATTGAGGTACTAAATACAGCAATATTAGCTGATACTGCTGCTATAGATACTTCTACTTCAAAAGCAACAAATGTGGCAGCTATGGCTAGACTTTCTGGTACAGGTACTACTACAATATCTGAATTAGTCAAATCAATATCTATTTATAATGCATCTGCTACTCATACAGCAACTGTAAATATTGGTGGTGCTGGTGCTGTAAACTTACTGCCAGGGGAAACTGTTAACTTTGATGCAGGAGGAAACGCTAATACATTTGCAGATGATTACTTTGTAGTTTCTGCTGGTCATGCATCAGGGGATGTTCTAGTTATTTATACATACTAATCCATCATGGGAGTTTCAATCAACACAACCAAGTCTTTGGGCGTATCTATGGGGAATAAAATCACTCCTCCACAAAGTACTATAGATCCTGCTTTAATATTAAAATACACAACTACTACTTCATCTGAAAGTATTGAGGTGAAAACTGGCGGCTCTGGTTTAAACTATGATGTTGATTGGGGAGATAGTTCTTCAGATTCAGCAGTAACTACAGCTACTAAAACTCATACATATTCAGTAGCTGGAACATATACTGTAAAGATTACAGGTGTCTTTCCTGAGCCTTCTTTTGGAACTATGTCATCTACTAATAGAGCAAAACTTGTAGAAATGTCTAATTGGGGAACTATTCAATATACAAGTCTTCATAATGCATTTGAGGATTGTAGTAATATGCAATATTCAGCAACAGATGCTCCTGATTTGTCAACAGCTAGTGCTAGTACAAGTAATATGTTTAGAGAGATGTTTAAAAATTGTGATGGAATTACAGGTAATGTAGATTTATCAAGTTGGACTAATTTAACATGTGCGGGTGCAAATGGGTTATATTTTATGTTTGCAGGTTGTCATAACATGGATTCTGTTAACCTCACAGGATGGAATGTATCAAATGCTACTAACTGTCAAAGTGTATTCAATGCCGTTGGAACAGGAACAACCAATGGGTGTACTTTTATATTAGATGATATGAATTGGTCTAGTAATCAGACTTTTCTAAACTGCATTTATGCTACTAAAATAAATACTATAAGTCTAGATAATTGGGTATTAAAGCCTTCAGGAACTGTAATATTACAAGGTTTCCTCAGAGGATCAAATACTCCAAATGCTACTTTAACACTAGACTTATCAGGTTGGACTAATACTGCTCAAATAAGTACTTTATATCAATCCTTTCATACGTCAGAGTTTACTTCTATTAATATAACGGGATGGGATACAAGCAATGTTACTACCATGGCTTATATGTTTTATCAAATAACAGAGTTAACAGAAATAGTAGGATTAAGTAGTTTAAAGGGAGATAGTGTTACAACTATTGAGCAAATGTTTAATGCTTGCAAAAATTTGAGTTTTGCTAGTCATAACTTTGATTCAACCGCATGGGGTGCATCATTAACAAATTTGACAAATCTTAAAAACACTTTTAATCAATGTTCTTACGATACACCTAGTACAGCACCTAATGTGACTAATTGGCACACAGATAGTGTAACTACTATGGATAGCACATTTTATAATGCAAAATTTACTACGGCTCTTGATGTATCATCATGGGATTTTTCTTCTACTACAACCTTATATAGATTTCTGAGAGGTTGCATAGGAACTACAAGTATAACTTTTAGTAATGTTTCAAGTTCTTGTACAACTATGGGCCAAATTGCTTATGCAGCAACAGACCTTGTTACTGTTATATTTGATGCTACATGTAATTTAAGTGGTGTAACAACTTTTACTAGTGCTTTTAGTGGTGCTACTGCATTAACAACAATAACTTTTGATGCAAGTGTTAGTTTTGCTGCTGTTACTGTTTGGTCTAATGCATTTACAGGTGTAACATTAAATGTTGCAAGTTATGATGCTATATTAATTAGAAATGATGCAACAAATTCAAACAGTCCTGTAACTTTAGGAGGAGGTAATTCAAAATATAGTTGTGCTACATCTGCGGCAGCTACAGCAAGAGCTGCATTAATAACGGCAGGGTGGACAATAGGTGATGGAGGATGTATATAAATAATAGATATGGCACAGTTTAATATAAATGAAATAACAAAAGACAATCCTAATAGATGGTTCTTTGTAATGAATGGAGAAGGAGAAGCAGGTCTTATTGTATTTGGCTATGCAGGTGATCAAGGAGTTACAGAAGTGGTAACAGGTCAACCTACTATTAATGCTTTTTTAACTGAAGATGCATTAGAGACTTTTATTAATGAAGATACTGGTATTGATGAGTATTATAAAAATGCTGTAGAATCCATGAGTAATAAGTTTCAAGGCCCTTCTCAAAAATATCAACCATCCGATGTACCTTAAGATATGGTAATGGAAAAACAAATAAGTGTTGGGCAAGTAATAAAAATAATATTTTTTGTTGTTAGCTTGTCAGGAATGTGGTACTCTAACCAACACCAAGTTGATTTATTAACAGAAAAAGTTGATCGCTTAGAAAAAGAACTCCATAATACAGATTTAAAAGTTCTTGAAACGGATATAAAACATATAAAAGACGAGATAAATGAAATAGAAATACTATTATCAAAGCTCGCTGAAAAGAAACGTAACAGATAGATTATGAGAGTTTTAATTTATTTTATATTGATAATATTCGTATCTTCGTGTAGTATACAAAAAAGATTAGATAAATACTGTCCTTTGTGTCCAACTCATGATAGTACAGTAGTTATAACAAAATACAGGGATACAACAGTAATGTTGCCTGGCGAGACTATTTTTATAGAAGACAGCCTGTACTGCGATAGTTTAGGTAATGTAATGTCTATAAGGCTAGCACAGCAGCAAGGAAAAATCTCGGCTCTAGAGTCTAGATTGAATAACAACAAGTATAGAGTAATCTCTACAGTAGATACAGTTTACAAATTAGTAAGAGGTAATACAGTAATAAAAGAGAGAACTCAGGTCAAGAGGCTACCAGCTGAAAAGATCAAATACATTCCTTGGTGGGCTAATGCCTTAGCGGTTTTTGGAGGATTATTCCTTCTAATACTTATTATTTACATTATGTATAAACTTATAAAAAACAGGATATTGTGAAATCTCATACTTTAGCTATAATGATTGCTTTTGGAGCAATAATAGCACCAGCAAAACCAATGATATATATTGCTATATTGGCAATAATTTTAGATACTTTTTTCGGGATTTGGCGTTCAGTAAAATTAGAAGGATGGAATTCAATAAAGAGCAGAAAGCTTTCTACATTTATCTCCAAGTCAATACTATATACAGGTGGAATTCTTTTCACCTTTTTTGTTGAAAGGTATATTGCTGCTGATTTATTGCAATTGATTGTAGGTATTGATTTATTACTAACAAAAGTTGTTACGTTGTCTTGTATCGTTATTGAGATAATGAGTATTAATGAATCCTATAGAGACGTTACAGGTATAAACATTTTAACTAGATTTAAAAAGCTTGTTTTAAGAGCTAAAAACGAAGTTGATGAGATAAAAAAATAACTATGTCGCTTATGGATTGGTTCAAAATATTTATTGTAATATACGGATCCTTCCTGTTGTTTTTTTTATTTTTGATAGGAAAGAGTAATGATGATTAAAATTAAACTATATGGTAAGAGGTTATACGGATAAAGAGTTACTGGATAAAGTTCAGACTTTAGACAGCTTTAAAGAATTTCCAAAAGGATATTGGATACTAGCTGTTCGAAGCAAGGCGGATAAGCCAAACAAGTTTGATGATAAATTTTATTTATACAAAGAGAAAGATTTTATTATGGTTACCACAGGAACTACTAATCCTGGAACAAGTATATTAAAAGGTGGTTTTAAAAAATACAATAAATATGGTGCTGCTGTGGTTAAATCAAACGAATGGTATTATGATATTTACAAGTATGGATTACATAGAGGTAAAATGCCAGCTTTAAGACAAAGCAGTAGAAAGCCGATCCTGTATTATCGTGATGGAGATATGGATGGGAAAAGTGAAGAACTAGGGAAAGTACAGAGTGGAGTCATTTATACAAACTTTCATGGATCAACTTATAATAGAGGATCACTATTAGAAAGAGATAAAATTAATGGCTGGTCTGCTGGCTGTCTTGTTTGCAATAAAAATAAAGAATACGAAAAAGTTATAAATATCTGCAAAAGTAGTGGTCAAAAATATTTTAGTATCTGTTTGATAAAAGAATTTTAAAATGAAGAGAGGTAGAATAGGAAGAAAGAAAGGCCCTTGTAAAAGAAATAGACTTGCCGGAACTAAAAGAGGTAAAAGTAAATCTGCTAGAAGATTACAGAGGTGTAAAAAATGCAGAGAAAAGAAAAAGAAATATGATACCAAGTATCATAAAAGTCCTAAAAGAAGAAAATATAGGGCTTTATTACAGCGTATAAATAGAAAGAAAGGTACGCATGGTAATTTAGATGGAAAAGATGTTGCTCATCAAAGCAGAACAAGAACTAAAATGCAGAAGCAATCTAAAAATAGATCTGATAAAAAGAATAATCATTTCGCATAATTAATCCAAAGATACATCAATTTTACAATTGATTTGTTTAAAATTTTCATTGATTTTTTTAAGAATGAGAAGGCCGTGAGGCCCTCTCCCTTCTTCAGATTGTTCAATTACAGATGGTTTAACCCCTACTCTTTTAGCAAAGGGTTCAACGTGTAATTTGAGGTACTGGACTCTAATCATCATAATCATTTCGCCAATATCCTCAGGATCAAAATCTACTAAATAACTTTCCATGTTAGAATGGTAAGTCATCATCTACTGTTTCTACTACAGCGGCTTTTTTAGTAGTTTTTTTTGTTGTTTTTTTAACTACAGGAGCTTCTTCAGTTTGGTTATCATACTTCTTATTGATAGTACGCATAGAAACAAAGTTAATTTCTTTTGTTTCCCTCTCCTCTCCTTCTTTAGAAGTCCATTTACGGGTTTTTAAACTGCCCTCTACATAAAGGACATCCCCTTTATTTACATTTGATGAGCGTTCAACTATTGATGGTATACCGCTAGAGCATCTATGCCATTCAGTAATGTTCACCCATTCGCCATCTTTTTTATAGCCTTCTGACGTTGCTATTGAGATATTGACAATCTTACCCCCGTTGTCAAACTCTTTTACATCTACACTTCCTACGTTTCCTACTAGGATTACTTTGTTAATTGTTGCCATTTTTCTTTAATTTAATTAAATAATCTTTAACTTGTTTTTTAGTGGTTACCCACACAACATTTGTTGATGAATCATCTTTTAACTTATTCTTGAGCATTTTGTATTTAATTTTAGCTACTTCCGTTGCAAATCCTTTTGTATCCAGATAGATATTCATTCCATTGTGTTTTATCACAAAATCTACTGTTAATGTTATTGCTCTGATTGCTTTATCTTGGTATCTAAATTTATCCACAAGAATGATTTTCTCTTGAAAGTCAAAGTCAAAATTCATTTCTTTTAACATGGAATAACAATAAAACTCTAGCTTAGAGTCAAATGAAATTCCATTCACTATTAATTTTTTATTTCCATATTTTGTTTTATTAAACCTCATACATTTTACCGTATACTAATACGGATATTTTTCCATCCTGCCTTATAGGAAAAGACACCTCAACTTTTTTCTTTAATCTTTTTTCAATTTTAGAATATACAATATACAACAATTTATCGAAAAAATTAAGATGTTTTTTAATCTTATTTTCTATAACCTTCTCTTGATTTCTTTTCTCTATTCTAGCTATTTCCTTTAGAACTGAACTGTTTTTATATAGGTTTAAATTTCTCTCTAAGATTGGTCTTAATTTAGGTCTTTTGTAAAATTTTGTTTTACTTATCTTACCATCCTTTCTTAATCTTGGAGATCCGTCTTCATTTAGTTTTGTCATATTTGAGTTATGAACTTCGTCAAAGAGCATTATAAATCTATCTGCTATTCCATACTCATGAGACAAACCTATAGTCATATAAGCGATGTCTACAAGTGAATTAGAGACATCTAAGATGTTTTTAGCTTCATCCAGATCATTTACCTGCTTTTGCAAAAGTTTTTGCGTTAAACGGCCTCTAATCTTGCTAACCATTTTAGGTTCTTTTTGGTTATCAATATGAAACTTCATGTTGAAGTCACGTAATTGAAGTAATTGTTTTTCCATTTTATTTATATTTATAATTTATTTCAGATAAAAATTTTATATCACTAATTGATTTGATTTTAAATTTAATTTTTTTAAAATCTCCAGTCTTTATTCTTTCTTTGTATATTTTTTTAAACAACCTTTCTTTTTGTTCTCCTTCCATTATACCATCTTCAAATATTAACGCAGGATACTTATCTAGATTAAATGTTTTCTTGTGACTGTTAGTATTTTTACCCCTGCCAGGTATTGAAGCTTCTATAATTATGTTCGCCACATATATTTTTGGTATATCTTTACTCATAATTCAATATTATCTATCATTTTTTGATTTGATCTAGTTAGATTTAAATTTTCAGCCTTAATTTCTAAATTTATTTTCCTTAAATCATAAATTTCTTTGTTTAATAATTTACATTTATCATCTAAAGCCCCTAATATAACTCTAACATAAGCTAGTTCTTCCAAACTATCTCTTTGATTTTCAATCAGTTTCTTTTTGTGTGGAGTCTTTTTCTCTAAATCCTCTAAAGCTAATTTTGCTCTTAAGAAAACCTTTTCTAATCCTACTTTCGCTTGTATTATTTCTAACATATTATAATTTTTAAAGTCCACAATAACCGCTGTCACACTCGCTGAAATCATCAAATGATAATTCAGTTTGCATGTTCCAGTTTAATATTTGCTCGTAAGTTAAGTCTTTTTTAAATGTATTTGGGCTATTTTCTTTTTCCATTTTAGAAAACCATTCTATTTTGTTTCTGTGATTTTCTGTCATTTTGTTTAAAAATAAAGGAGATCTATGAAAACATCCTACACAATTATTATAATATCCTTTTGAAAAGTTTATGTCATTTTCTTGTTCCCAAAATTTTTGTATTTTATTGTTATCTATTCCATCTTCAACTAATGGAAAGGATGGCCTTCTCCATTCAACCATACCCCATTTATTTCTAGTTTTTCTTTTACCTATAATGCATTTATTTTCTTCATTTCCATTTTCATTTAGTTTCTTGAGCATTTTATTCATTCTTCTTTCTTCCCCTTTTCTGAAGCCTATTCTCATTTCACAGATTTCATTTATGTTTTCTCTCCACCAATTGAATATAGGGTTTAATTTTAAATGAATTGTGCAATATCTAACCATAACATTGGGCAAATAATTACTTCCATTTTTACCTCTATTCCAGTCTCCATTTATTACATCTTCAAATGTCTCTCCTGTTATCCATTTTATGTCAATTTTTTCTGACATCTTAAGCATTATCTTTATTATTTCATCTTGTTCAGTTGTTCCTACAAATTCGCATCCGATTAAATCGCTAACTATTTGCCTTACTTTCTTATCAGGATATTCACACAACTTATCATTAGTTCTTACTAGTGAAAAGATATTATAGTCTGCTGGATAATTTAATCCAATATAGGAAGATGACTTTCCCCCACTTAAGCTATTTACTGTTTTCATATTTTTAATTTCATTTCTTTAGTAGCCCTATAATTTTGTAATGCATCGACACCTTGTATCATAAATCCATTTCCAGAGTTAAACGAAAATAATAGAGGATGATTTAATTCAGTTAAACTCCCTCCTGTTTCATTGTCTTTGATTTTTTCAGTTGAAACCATTGTCTCGTACTTCATGGTTGGGTGACTGCATAAACGGTGGACTACGAATACATCATCTGATCTATTGAGCCAGCTCTTTCCTCCTTCAATATGAGATTTTAAGGGGGGTTTTAAGTGTCCACCCCATTCATGATTCTCTGGATAAAGGTGTCCTGTTCTTCCACTTTCAGTATTAGGATGAGAACTTATATATACAGTTTTCCCTGATATATTAGCAAACTGCCTAACTTCATTTAGAAATCTATAATTACCTTCAAATGTCATTTCTCTATCTAAACCTGTGTAAGGATCAATTAAACAAGCATCACATTCAACATCATTGAATATTTGAATTAACTCCTTGGGTTTGTATAATTTTTTATTGTCTATAAATGTAAAGAATTGTTCTAAGTATCCCAAAGAACTTCTTATTTTACCTTCAGGGATTGTCTTAAATGGAATTCCGTGATACATTTGAATTAGATCTCTCATTATTTGGCCACTCGTATTCTCTCCAGACCACAAGCAAAACTTAATTCCATGTCTTAAGGCTAAAACCAGCATGTACCATTCAAAAAAGTAAGTTTTTCCAACATTGTCGTGTCCTAAGATTATTACAATTTGTTTTCTCTTAAATCGTAGATAATCATCTAGAGCCGTTCCCGTATCTAATCCAAGTTTAATTTTTCCATTTCGATAATCCTCAAGGTAACTAATGTCACTACCTTTTGTTATCAGCATATTTTATGTTTTATTATAATTTTTTAAATCATCGACATTAAATCCAGTATGATTTTCTCCTAAAAAATCAGCTATACACTCCGTAGAAGCATCCCAGACAGAAGATTTCTTTCTATGTTTGTAGTGATGAACTATATTTGTATGATGCATATTAAACAAACTTCCTACTTTTGTTACTGATTTGTATTTATTAAAGCATTTTTTATTTGTGTGCCACCATGTTAAGGTGTACTGAACTTTATCTTTAAGTTCTTGTTTTCTTGATTTCTTATCAAGGTTATAGCTTCTTACGGCTAATTCTAAAACATAATCATAACAAGTTATTTCTTTAATATGTCCATTTCTTTTCATCCAACTCACCCAAGCTTCATCTTCATTGTCGTGTGTTTTCTTATCATGTGTTCTCATAGTTTATCATTTAAAATAAAACCTAAGAATATAGCTAGAATAATACATAATATTATAACTATCTTCTTTAAAAATTTAGACTGTTCGTATCCAAAATCCTCTTCATATCTCCAGATTATCCTTAAGCAAGTAATCATTATAAATAAAATAAATATTGCAAGCGGATTTATCTTCATTACTTTTCTTTCTTATACATCAAGTCGTTTCCTAGTCCATTTAAAAAGTCTATTATTTCTGTTACACTAACTCCATTTAAGTCTTTTGCATTTTTAATTTCTGGGTATTGCCTTTCTATTTGATTCACCAACACCTTAGTATTGTGAGCCAATATTTGGTTGTACATTTCCTCTCCATCTTTTTCCATATTTTCAATATCCCATATAGAACTTTTTAACTTACAATACAGCTGAATAAGACTAGCCCTTGCTTCAGTTTTAAACTTAAACTGAGAGCATGACTTATCAAAGGCAGTATAAACGTCAATTAAAGCATCTCCATTTTCTTCAGTAAAACTTTTCATCAAAGTACTAGTGTGTGTTTCAACGAATCTAGACCACCTATTTGCAGAAGTTCTGAACTGGTATTTAAAATACTTTTTATCATCATGTAGGTTATCTATATCATTCAAACAAGAAGATACTTTAATAGTGCTTCTAACGGTCTTAACTAGATCCTGTTCATTTAGTTTTGTCTTTTCTTCAGTCATATATAACTCAAATTTAGTAATATTTTTTATACAAAAATCTTATGTTTGTTTATATTTTTGTTATATTCTACTATTTAGGTTTTTTCATTTCTCCCCATTTGAATCTTAATTTACCGTTATGATCTTTACATGCAAGGAAAGATAATCTCTCTTTATCGAATTCTGCATACCACTTCCATTCTCTCATTTTAAGACCATAAGTTTGTTTAGGTCTACCCCCATCAGTAGTAAATTCGTCTTGATTAAGTTTGATTTGTATTAAGGGATAATCATATAATTCTCTTCCAATACCTAAATTAAAGCAGGCTCTCTTAAAAGCATCAGATGCTTGTCCTTTTTCTTTTTCAGTCATAGATTCTGTTCCTACATCCCATTTCCATATCCAGTCACCTATTTTTTCATTATATACAGCAACCCCACAGTATAATCTTCCGTCTATTACTTTGTAATCACGTTTCCAATACCCAACTCCAACAACCTCATCTAGCCGATTCATATCAACTCTTGCATCTTTGTACGCTAAGATTGTAGCGTAGCCACCTCTATTTATAGATTGAATTCTAAAATCTACATCTGAAATAGATAGTGGTCTTGATAACTCTTTGTAATTCATAATTATATATATTTATTGGTTAAACTTTTTTAATTTGTCTTGTGTTAAGGCGTACCCTTCTCCATGCCCTAAGTTTACAATATTTTCTTTTTTAATTAACTGACTTTTAGAGGCATAACCAGGGAACGTTACTTCATTTTTATTAATTATAGCAAGTATGTAGTAGTCAATATCTGGATTAACTTTTAAGGTTGATAGTAATCGCCCATTTTCATACCTTGTTGTTTTGATATCCAATTTTTTACCTGATCTCCCGACACAATCATAAGATCCACTTCTAGGTGTTGGAACTATATCCATAAATAAGTTGTTTGTTTTGCAGTAAGCGTATTCTCCAATAAGGCCATCTAAGTCTATTGTTGTTCCTCTTTCTGGACTTATTTTTCTATCTTTAGTTCCTGTGGCTCTAGACACTAAACTTCTCATGCTTGATATAATGTTTAGCATTGCTACTTCCTGTTCTGTTATGGTTACTTTCATGTTAATATAATTCTTCGTGTTCAGTATTAATTGATTCTATTGATTTTTGTTTAAATGACTCAATATTAGAATAGCACTCTAGCACATCTTTTATATTGACATCAAAATACTCAGCTAAGAATACATATACATATGTGTCTTTAGGTATAGTTCCTGTAACTAAATCATACGGAGCTGTGTATGTTTCCCACTTGCCAGGTACTTCATTGTTTATTAACGCTCTTCTGAGATTAGCTACCGACACTTCTTTTTCTTCCAAGAGATGTTTGATTCCTTTAAATCTACCCCTATAGGTCGTTTTCCTTTTTGTCATATTCATCTATATTTATTTTAAATTTATCTCCTAGCTTGTATTCATCAATAAGTTCATGACAAATCAATGTTGTCATTTTATAATGTTCTTTCCTACTTATATCTTTTGGTATAGTTCCTTCTTTTATATGTTCTTCGTACATTTTAGACACATCACATACTAGAGGTCTTTCTCCGTATATCTCGCATTTATTATCTTTTGTTAGATATACGCAGCTTCCATCATCTTTTGATGGAACTAAATTACTTCGGCCAGCAGCCATACAACAAGCACCACATTCAGAACACAGAAATTTCATATTAAAAGTTTATATAAAAAATAACCCCGGTCTCATCCTCCTGAATAACCGGGGTTCTCTCTAAGTTATGAAAAGTTAAAGAGTTAATATCTCTTTTAAATTATTGAGGAGGATGAATAGCAAATATAATAATTATTATTAATTTACCCAAGTTGAATACTTTTCAAGAAGTATTCCTCCTATTGATTCTAGTTCTTCGTATGCATATGGGTATTTTATATTTATATCAGCTCCTTCTAAATTAAAGATCATAACACTATTGTGATTAAAAATTGTCGTTCCTGGAGCGAATACTATTTTTGATTTTTCAACACTTGGAAGATTAACACCCTTCTCTATACATTCTAGTACAGCATTCCAAAAATCATACCCCTCATTTGAGGTTTCCCAATCAAATAAAGCTATTAGTTCTATTTGAATATCTTCAGCCTCATTCTCAAGAATCTCAAGTTCACTGGCACTAATGTTGTTTATAGCTGCCTCAAAATAAAAGTCTGGTAATTCCTTTCTTAAGAGTTCAATTAGTTTCATATATACTAAGTTACAAATATTAATAATGCACAAATTGTAAAAACAACAGTTGTGACGTTAATTGCTATACCGATCAAGCAATATATAGATAAAAATATTTTTTCACATCCATCTCTATCTCTTATTGTTGATTCGGCAGCGTCTAATAGGAGTATTAATATGTAGAATATTCCTAAACATAGACACATTATGTTTAACATGGTTTTCATATTATTTATTTACTGTTTCTATTATCCATTCGGGGGTGCATCTACATTCGTCTGCTTCTATTTTTCTTTTTTCATATATAACAACATATTTTCTTCCCTCTGGACTATATGAGCTTGACACATACTGTCCTCTCTTCCATGCCAAGTCTCCTTTGTTTTTAAATATAATATTATCTCCTTGTTGTATTTCTTTTTGTTCTATCTCTTTATTGCTCATAATCTTCTCTTATTAGTAATAGTTTAAAATATAAATCTGAATTAAAGTGGCCTGTGTTATTTTTTGTCCACCATTTAATCGCATCTCGTAATATAAATATTTTTTTCATCTTTTTTGTTTTGGGTTATCATATAAATTTAAGATATAGCCTTCTATATCATGTCCATACCTGTTCTTTATTTTTTCCATAGGTACACCATTTTCATACTCTCTAAAAGCATTGTAATATGGTTTTAATAGCATCTCTTCTTCGTAGAGATATTTTTTTTGTTCTTCATTCATAAATTATTTCTCTTTTGTTAAAAAATTAAATGCTTCTTTTACTGTGTATCCCCTGTTACACACCATCTCTTCAATAATATTTACTAAGTTATGGTATTTTACTACATACTCTGGATCTTTATTCCTCCAGTATAAGTCATCCCTTTGGATTTCTTCTACGATTTCTTTAGTTATCTCTTTCATTATCGCTTTGTTTGTTTATAACTTTTAAGGTATGTTCTTTTATATCCTTTTGAAATAAAACAGGCAGACTCTGGGCTAACCATTCTATTTCTTGCCTTGGGCTGTCACATTCTGATAGCACCCATTCTGCATATTTTTTTAACTCATCTTCTGTTAATTTTGTCTTTTTCATATCTATTTAATTTAAATTGTTTATTATTTTTTCTAATACTCTTACAACAATACTGTTGCCTGCTTGCTTATAGGCTTGTGTATTTGAACAGCTCCACTTGAATGTATCAGGGAAATCCATCAATCTGAAACACTCTCTTGGAGTTAATCTTCTGACATCTCCGTAAACATATGCCGCTTGATTACATGCAGTATCTAGCGTTTGTGCGACACCTTTACCAACTCTACCTCTTCTAGTTTTAGATCCAGGATGAGTTAGATTTACAGAGTCTCCATCAATGGCTATTTCATAACCTCTCTTTACTGCCGAGTTGACTAATAGCGTATTATCTGTAGGGGCTAATGCTCCATTGGCCCTAAGACAATTAGCTGTATCCTCTTCAGTTTTTACCTTCCATTGAAACCCTGTTCCTTTTTCTTTGTGTCTTTTCTTATGCTTCATGAATCCATTCATAAGTTTCTCGCTTAAGAAATACTTATCATCTATACTAGATTCTAAAACATCTCTTAGCTTTTTATCAAGAGTCTCTTCCTCTGGAAAAGAAAACGTATTGTCCTGATCATCTCTTATGCATACTAAGAATACCCTCTCTCTATTTTGTGGTACACCATGATGTTTAGCATTTACAACTTTCCAATGCACATGATAAGGTACTGATTCTTCAGAGGGGCATATAGTCATTACTCCGTTAACAGACTTACCTCCTAACAAGTCTAACCACTCTTTAAATGTTTTTCTCTTGTCGTGTGATAGTAATCCTCTGACATTTTCGAATATAGCATATCTTGGCTTATTCTTTTTAATAAACTCAAGACTATTGAAGAACAATATACCTCTTTTGTCTTCCTTACCTAGTCTTAATCCACTCATTGAGAATGCTTGGCATGGAGGAGAACTCATATATATATCTAGGCTTTCCTTTGGTATAGCTCTATTATAAACATCATCAGGAAAATAATCTGGTTTACCATAATTTTCTATATAAGTCTGTCTTGCATACTTGTCCTGATCACAAGCAAATGCTGTTTTATATTTTAACCCTAATCTTTGAAGGGCTTGGTCGAATGCTCCTACTCCTGAGAAGTCACTACCTACAATTAATTCTTTCATATTATTCAAATTTAATTTTTAATTTGTTTACTTTTATCTTTGATACAGAGTCAAGTGAAATCATTCTGTATGAATTCTTGTGACAGTCCCATACAACTTGAAGCCCTCTGTCTAAAGGATTAAACCTTAATCCAGATCCTGTAACTCCTTTGCTTACGCCTGTTCTGCATAGCATTGTTCTGTCTTCTCCATTAGTTCTCTTTTTAAATTCTACGGTAAAGAACTTTCCTTTGCTTTGATTGATTGCGTTTAACACAATCTTTTCTTTTGTATTTAAATTTTCCATATTATTTATTTTACTCGTTCATTAATATTGTGAATAACGTTACATCTGTTTTTGGTATTGGGGTTGCACCTAAATCAAACCCTAATACTTTAAACTTCTCAACTTTACTTTGACCATTCTGAACAGGCTCTTGAGGGCTGTCAAAATACTTTATGTCGATACATTTTCCATACTTTTCCATTACTGAAATAGCTATTCTTTTACCCGATTTAGTCTTAATACTAATCGTTTCATTTTGTTCACTACATTCAATAAATTGATGTTTAAATTCTTGATTGAATGTTTTGAATCCTTCGCTGACTTTTTTTATTTTATCTTCCATAGTTATTGTATATTATAAATTATATTTTCTTCTTTGTTCTTATCCATAAGGAATAATGCACCTCCGTCATTACCCTCGTCATCCATTTGAGGAACAATCCAGCTGCCATCAGTAAAAGATATTACTACGGCTTTTTTGTACCATCCCCAAGCTTCTATTTCTACATCAGTCATGTATCTGACTGAGCTTATAGTTTTTCCTTTTAATTTGTTATGGAATATTAATCCATGTTCTTTATCTGTTTTCATATTAATTATTTATTGACTGATTAAACTCTTTTAATTCATCTATGGCTTCATGTATTGTAGCTCCTAAGTATTCATGAAGAGTATAATTTAGGTAATAACCTTTTTTGTGAACCCCTTCTTGATTCTCATAGTCGTGTGATAGTTTTGTTAGCTGATCATGTTCTGACATGAATTTATTTGCCATATGATTATCTTCAACAACTTCCCAATCAGGTAAATCCCACTCTTTATAATGCGTTTCTTCTCCATTCTCATAAATCATCTCCCTACCAAACCCTTGCTCTTCTTCCCAAGAGTATTCAAGGCTTGGTATTACCTCTAACAAGGCTGCTATTATTGAATCATCTACAGGTGACCATGCAGTTGCAAACTGATAGGTATTACCATCGAAATCTGTATCGTAGCATCCCCACTTTGTACCCCAATGATGGCACTTCCAATCGTACCAGTTATTGCATAGATATTTTTTTAATAATTCTCTATTCATTTCTTTAGTCAATGGATAAGATTTCCATTCTTGTGTTTTGTTTTTCTCCATTTGTTCATCATATTCCTCTTGCGATACAATTCTCGCAGGTGATGTGGTGTTCTTTAATTCTTTAGGAAAAGGCTTAAAGTATTCGCATAGTCCGACTTCGGCTATTTCTTTTAATTTATCGGAGTACTTATCGTCTACCGATATTCTGCTATAAACGTGATTAGGCATGTTATTTATTTTTATTGGTTAGTAAAACTTTTATTACTTCTAGTGCGTCTTTGATAGTATACGCTTCTAAAAATTTCTTGTTAATCATTCTGTAATCTTCTTGTATCAAAGTGTCATCTTTATTATCTTCAAGAATCTGCACCATTATACTTGCTCTTACTTCTGCTTTGTTTAATTGTTCCATTGTTATTTATTTTTATTTGTTTATACATGTTCTTTACAAGTTGGACATATCATCCAATCTTCGTCTACCACATCTCCACAACAACTAATTATATACCCTCTAGGGTTGTCAATATCGTCTTGACCACAAGTACCACAGTATGCTGGGTTTTGGTTTTCTACGTCTTTTCCTAAATTGTCTGCACAATTTGGACATCTTAAATCTACTGCCATATTATTTATTTTAATATTCATTAATAAAATCCATTTCTACTTCCTCTAAGTATGACAAAGCACGTTTTCTTGCCTTATCTCTATTGTATGTACCTTTCTTTCTTTTAACAAGTACATGGCCACAGTATGATGAATCCCATCTGCATTGTCTTGTTAATCCTAAAGCAATACCACTATGTGAGTACACATACAAAGGGAATATATAAAATCCCTCGTATAGCTTATCTTCTTTCCATAGCTTATGTGTTTCTTCTGCGTTTATTTTATCTGGGTTGTAGTAAAAATCTCTGTGTTTTGATACTATTGTTGCTGTTTTATTTTCCATAATTAATGATTTAATATGTATATACTTTTATTTGTTTTTCCATTTGTTCCTGAGCATAGCCCACACTTAGAGCATGATGACTTATACCCTGCCTCTTTACTTGCAGGACAATTGACATATTGCTTAAGCTTATCGTTTGTAACTACAAAGCTTCTATACCCAAAAGATCTAGCCTTCTGTTCTTGCTTGGCTGTATGTGTTGATGCCATAAAGTACTTACTAAGCTCTTTATTCCTGTGCCATTGATGAGTATATCCTGTCCAATTACTTGCTACCTCCACGATATTATCTATTAGTTTTAGTGGGTGCAAGGATGGCTCTCCGTATGTTCCAAATCTTACATAAGTATCTCTGCATATATCAACTATCTGACCATGCAGGTCATCATTGTATGTTGGTATATTCTCAAATGAATCGTATTCTTTTATAATACTTTTGATCATTGATATAAAGCCTACATACTGATTAAACTTATGTGTATAACACTTGCCAAACTTATTGAATGGACAGTCCATGCAGTTAGAGTCGGCTACTGAGAAGAATTTCTTCATCCCCTTTACATTCTTCATGATATTTTTCATCTGACTCAAAGAGAATGTGTACGTCTGTACTATTTTTCTTTTCTTATCAGCTTCTATCTTATCATTAGATGTAGTACCTAATCTGAATACCTGTATGGTGTCATCAGTTCTGTATACTATTCTTTTCATAACTTATATTTCAAATTGTTTCAATACTTTATTAACTTTTTTGTTATGTAGACTTTTAAGGTAAGTTGCTTTAATCATTCTTTGCAATGTATATTTGAATGAGTTTGCATTTCCTAGGGATATCTCTTTATCACCCATACTTACAGTTTGATAACTGTTGTAGTCTGCTTTTGAATTTAGTATTGCGATGAATTTGCTTACTTCCTCGTTTAATTCATCTTCTGCTTTTTGCAGGATTTTTTCGTTTAATTTATCTGTTGTTGCCATAGTTATTATATTATATTATTTGTCTTGCTTTCTTTTTTAAATCTCTAACGTCTTGCTCTATTGATGATAGTTCCATAAAGTGAAGACCAACTCCGTTTTTTTCTACTTTTCTGTAACAATGCACACCTATACTTGCCATCTGCGAATAGGGTATTGAATCGAGGTGATTCCATTTCAGATCCTGTTGATTGAATATGTATATATTGGCACTTGACTGCCTGTCGTAGCTATCTATATCAATATGAATCTTTAATTTGTTTTCTTTGTGTTCGTAGATTCCTTTGAACTCTACGCTTTGACTTCCATTGAAGTACGTTTCTTCTATCTTTTTCATGATTTATTTATTTTAGTTAAACTGTTATATGTTAATCCTTCAGGATCAGTATGTACATTCTCCTCTATTATATAGTTTTCTTTAAGGTATTTTTCATACTCTTCAAGTATTTCGTTGAATAGTTTTATTCCTAATGTATCTTTATATTTCCTAAGATATTTATCATCTTTTTTTATGCCACCGTATGTATGGCAACTTTTCAACATACCTTTGAAACAATGTATTTCAAATTCTAATTCTTTTTCTGCTTCTGTTTTCATATTATTTTATTTAAAAAAAAGATAGGCTAAGGATGAGCATCGCAAATGACTTGCCCTTAATTAAGTTGCTAATGCCTCGTCAGGACTTACGCTCCTCAGCACCTATCTTTCTTATAATTTATTTTTCAATTTCATCCCAATCTATATGGTCTCTTAATAGTTCGTATTCGTTTTCTGCTATAAACTCCTCTACAAAGTTTAATTCCTTTTGATTTATACCATCTTTATGAGCGTATATATCAATCCTATACTTGATGTCTTCTAAATGCTCTTGACCTGCTCCATCAGTATCTGTTCTTATGCTTTTCACCCACCAATCAAACTCTACATTATAATATCCGTCTGCTGATGGTACGTTTATAGTGCCTGTTGACTTACTTATCTCTGCAAGATCTATTATCTTTTGCTCATCACTCTTGATGATGTCTATTATATTTTCCATGTCATTAGTTTTAAAAAGGGACACCTCGGAGTTCTTGACATCACTGGTCGGTCTTTCCTCTTATCGAAATGTCCCTGTGTTGATATTAACCTGCTTGTGATACGAGCAGTAAATTAGCAGGTGTACCTTCAAATATTATTTTCTTTTCCCATACATCAAAGACAGATAGACTCATCTCTTGAGTGCTTTCGTTTACTATTATTGTATAGATAAATTCCTCTCCATAAAATCCATACCCACTTGATAATTCTTGTAGATATATACCTCCTGCACCATCTTTAAAGCCTGCTACCAATTGGGCGGCTAAACACCCTGGCCCATTAGCTATTTTTCTTTCCTCACCATATGATATTCCATTTACTATTGTGAAAGGCATTAAGAATTCAGCTAATTCGCCTCCATGCCCACTTAAATATCCATCGTATTGTCTATACATATTTATTATAGACTTTTTAACGTGCTTGTGAGCATTTTTTGTTGTTATATCCTTGTTGTAATCTTTTGCTGTAGGTATTACCCTTGTTAGTGATCGTGTTCCCATTGTTATTTGTTTTAAAGATATCCTCTCATTATTTTAATTGCTTTTCTTAATGATAAGTTATTAACAGTTTCCTGTGCCTGTGATGTTATCTGGTCCACATACTCCTTTGTGTATATAGGTCTTTTATCTATAGACTCAGCTAAATCAATTTCTTTTTTCATTTCTCTATTTAAGAGTTCTAATCCTGTGGTTATAGTCCACAATTCTTGTGCGTTTATCTTTTTCATTTTGTTTGTTTTAAAAAATCCATATTGCGTTATACTCTCTTGCGAAGAATTTTACCAACTGTCTTAGTGTAAATTCTTTTCTCCATTGGGTAGTTTGCTCAACCCATACGCCATCACGAGTTTCGTGTGCGTTACCTTCATCTATCCATTGTAGGAATAGTTCTTTTGTTTCCTTATTCATAGTTATACATTTGAGTTATTAAATCATTAATATTTTTTCTTGATTGCCATCCGAGTACATCGCCAGTCTTAGCTTCACATATTTTTTCGGTTATAAAATCTCCATCTGAATCGAAAATTGCAACTTCAAATGAACTCCACCCATTAACTGGTGAGTCTTCTCTTGGTGTGCAGTAGTTAAACTTTCCTGCTACTACACTTATCATCATTCCGTTTTCTATTTCTAGCTTACCTCTGACACCTCCTACAATGTCAGGCTTGAATTCTATGTCTTTAAAGTTTTTCATAGTTATATTATTAATTAT
>TARA_R110002012_G_scaffold137200_2_pt1 | contig 57832 bp, 60 predicted proteins | sample TARA_R110002012 | Tara Oceans TARA_R110002012 (sample SAMEA4396515) | marine metagenome | biome: Westerlies Biome; feature: [DCM] deep chlorophyll maximum layer (ENVO:01000326); material: water (ENVO:00002006), including particulate matter (ENVO:01000060) such as... | depth 40 m
TTTGCCCTACCCTGCGATCTGGGCGAAGTCGGCGACGCGGCCCATGACGTCGCGGACCTGGCCGAGCAGTTTCAGGCGGTTGTCGCGTTCGACCGGGACTTCGGAATTGACCATCACGTCGGTAAAGAAGGTGTCGACCGGGCCGCGCAGGCGCGACAGGGCGGTCATGGCGGCGGCGAAATCCTCGGCCGCGAGGGCGGTGTCGACATCGGCGGCGGCCGTGGTGACGGCGGCGGCCAGGGCGGTCTCGGCGGCGGGCTCACCGGCCAGATCGGGCTGACGTTCGCCGGTCGGCAGCGGGCCCTTCTTCTCTTCGGCGCGCAGGATGTTGGCGGCGCGCTTGTTGCCCGCCAGCAGATTGGCCCCGTCGTCGGTGGCGAGGAAGGTGTCCAGCGCCTCAACCCGGCGCACGATGCGGACGAGGTCGTCGTCACCGAGGGCGAAGACCGCGTCGACGAGGTCGTGGCGCTTGCCCTGATCGCGGAGCAGGACCTTGAGGCGGTCGGCGAAGAAGGCGAGGAGGTCGGCGGCCGATTGTTCAACCTTGATCAGCGTCTGAGGTGAGCTGGTCACACCGGTCTTCGGGTCGCTGTACTTGCTGTCCGGGTCGTAGCCCCACAGCCAGATTTCCCCTCCGTCTTCTCTACCGAGGCCTCGAAGGCCTGCGGGCAGGATGCCGCCAAGCGGCACGCGAACTTCATTCTCCAAGAGAAGCCGTATCACCCCCAGCGCCGCGCGACGCAGGGCGAAGGGGTCCTTCGACCCCGTCGGCTTTTCGTCGATGGCGAAGAAGCCGACCAGGGTGTCCAGCTTGTCGGCGAGGGCGACGGCCACGGTCAGGGGGGCGGTCGGCACGGAGTCGGCGGGGCCCTGGGGCTTGTAGTGGTCGCGCACGGCGTCGGCGACGGCGGCGGGATAGCCCCCCTCCCCCGCTTCGCGGGTACTCCCCCCGGTGGGGGGAGATTGGGTGCGAGACTGTCCCCCCGCCGGGGGGACCGAAGCCGGCGTCGCCGGGTTCGAGGGGGGCAGGGCTCTTGCATAATACCCGCCCATCACGCCCTGCAGTTCGGGGAACTCGCCGACCATGGCGCTGGCGAGGTCGGCTTTCGACAGGCGGGCGGCCTGTTCGGCCTGATCGGGGTCGGCCCCGACCAGGGGGGCGATCTCGCGGGCGAGGGCGGCGATGCGGTCGACGCGCTCGGCCAGGGTGCCGAGCTTGGCGTGGAAAGTGACGCCTTCCAGTTTTTTGGCCCAGACGTCGAAGCCGGTCTTCAGGTCCTCGTCCCAGAAGAAGCGGGCGTCGTCGAGGCGGGCGGAGAGGACGCGGCTGTTGCCGGCGGCGAGGGCGGTGCCACCGTCGCTGGCCTCGACATTGGCGACGACGACGAAGTGGGGCGCCAGCTGCGGCGTGGAGAAGCCCCCCTCCCCCGCTTCGCGGGTACTCCCCCCTGCGGGGGAAGAACTGCGCACGGCGAAATATTTCTGGTGCACCTTCATCGACAGCCGGACCACCTCGGGCGGCAGGCTGAGGAAGGCGGGGTCCATGTCGCCGAGGATCGGGGTTGGCCATTCGGCCAGGCCGGCGACCTCGTCCAGCAGGCCGTCGTCATCGACCAGGTCCAGCCCGCGGGCGTGGCAGGTGGCCCGGGCGGCCTCGAGGATGTGCAGGCGGCGTTCGGCGGCGTCGAGAATGACGAAATGGTCGCGCAGCTTTTTGCGGTAGTCGGCGAAGTCGCGCACCGCGAACGGCTTGCCGCCGCCCATGAAACGGTGGCCCTCGGTGAGGTTGTCGCTCTTGATGCCGTCGATCTCGAACGGCACGACATGGCCGTCGAACAGGGCGACGATCCGCTTCAGCGGCCGGACCCAGCGCAGGGTGCCGGAGCCCCAACGCATCGATTTCGGCCACGGGAAGCCGCGCACGATCTGGTCGACCATGCCGGCGACGACATCGGGGGTGCGCACGCCCTTTGAGGCGATGACGGCGAACCAGACACCGTCGCGCTCGGTCAGGTCAGCCTTGGTCAGGCCGGTCTTGCGCAGGAAGCCGTCCAGCGCCTGGTCCGGGGCCGAGGTGCGGGGCCCCTTGACCTCTTCCTCGCGGTCCGGCGTCGCCGTCGGCAGGCCCTCGACCACCAGAGTCAGGCGGCGCGGGCCGGCGAAGGTGGTCAGGGCGTCGTACGTCAGGCCGGCGGCCTTGAGGCGTTCGGTCGCCATGCGTTCGAGGTCGCGCGCGGCCCCGGCCTGCATGCGGGCGGGGATTTCTTCGGAGAAGAGTTCGATGAGGAGTTGGGGCATTACCGGACGTCGTACCGTGGTGCTCCCTTCCCCCTGGAGGGGGGAAGGGCTGGGGATGGGGGTGGTGTCGTCGCCGCGACGATCTGTTCGACGACGGCCATCAGCTCGTCACGGACCTGCTTCTCCGGGAAGCGGATGACCCGGTAGCCGTTGTCGTTGAGCCAGCGGGTGCGGGCGGCGTCGGAGATCTGACGATCCGGCAGATCGTGGAACGGGCCGTCGACCTCAATCACCAGCCGCGAGGCAAGGTGGACAAAGTCGGCGATGAAACGGCCAATCGGAGCCTGCCGGCGGAAATTCATCTTCCGCTTCCGCAATGCTTCCCACAGCAGGCGTTCGGCGAGGGTCTGTTCGCGACGCAGGCGGCGGGCGCGATCTATGCCGCCCGGCGCGATACGGGTCGGCCGGGCGGCGGCGGAACCGCCTCCACCCCCATCCCCGGCCCTTCCCCCCTCCAGGGGGAAGGGGGCGCTATGGCGACCGTCGATGTTCACGCGCTCGCTCGCTCTTGCTCGACGTAAGCGGTTGCACAGGCCTTACACAGGTCGCGGATACGGCCGATGTAGCTCTGGCGTTCGGCGACGGCGATGGCGCCGCGGGCGTCCATCAGGTTGAACAGGTGGCTGGCCTTCAGCACCTGGTCGTAGGCGGGCAGGACCAGGGCCTGGCCTTGCGGGCCGGTCATGGCGAGGAAGCGTTCGACCTCGGCGACCATGTCCTCGAAGCGGCGCTTGAGGCCGTCGACGTCATAGCCGTGGAAGTTTGCTTCGGACTGCTGGCGTTCGTTCTCGAGGAAGACCTCACCGTAGGTCAGGCCTTCCTTGGTGAATTTCAGATCATAGACGTTGTCGACGCCCTGGACGTACATGGCCAGACGCTCGAGCCCGTAGGTCAGTTCGCCGGAGACGACGTCGACCTCGATGCCGCCGACGCCCTGGAAATAGGTGAACTGGGTCACCTCCATGCCGTCGCACCAGACCTCCCAGCCCAGACCCCAGGCCCCGACGGTGGGGTTCTCCCAGTCGTCCTCGACGAAGCGGATGTCGTGCAGCTTCGGATCGATGCCGATCGCCGCCAGCGAGCCGAGATAGAGTTCCTGAAGGTTGTCGGGGTTCGGCTTCAGGATGACCTGGAATTGGTAATAGTGCTGGAGGCGGTTGGGGTTTTCGCCATAGCGGCCGTCGCCGGGGCGGCGTGACGGCTGGACATAGGCGGCCTTCCACGGGCGCGGGCCCAGCGCGCGCAGCACGGTGGCCGGATGCAGGGTGCCGGCCCCGACCTCGATGTCATAGGGCTGAAGCAGGGCACAGCCCTGGTCGCCCCAGTATTTCTGGAGCGTCAGGATCAGGTCCTGGAAGGCGAGAGGTTCGGTCGAATGGGGCAAGGGGCGGGCCGCTTCGCAGACGCAAAAAATGACGGCGGACCCTAGGGCTCGCGGCGTTCGACTTCAACCGGACGGGGGCGGATTAGAAGGCGGGCGGGGTGGAAGGGCGGATCAGTGATCGTCAGGCTGGAGGCCGTGCCCGAGAACGGTCGCCTGTACCCACCAGTGCGGATGGGCGGCGGACAGGGCGGCGGCGGCGGCGCGGGCGGCGGCGGCGTCCTCGCACAGGCCGAAGACGGTGCCCCCCGAACCGGACATCCGCGCCAGCCGCACCCCCGGCGCGGCGGTGACGGCGGCGAGGGTCGTGCCGATCGCCGGGCACAGGGCCACGGCCGGGGCCTGCAGGTCATTGCGCTGCCCGGCCAGCCAGTCGATCACGGCCGCCGGGGTCCAGCTCGACGGCGGGGCCGGGCGGTCGGCGGTGGCCAGGGGGCCGGCATCATAGCCGCGATAGACGGCCCCGGTCGGCGACGGCAGGCCGGGATTGACCAGCACGGTGGTCAGCGACGGCAGGTCGGGCGCGGGCTCCAGCACATCACCGCGGCCCTCGGCCCAGACCGGGCGGGCGAACAGACACATGGGACCGTCGGCCCCGATGCCGGCGGCGATCTGCGTCAGGGCGGCGTCATCGAGATCGAGGTCCAGCGCCCGGCGGGCCAGCCGCAGGGCCGCCCCGGCGTCGGCCGAACCGCCGCCCAGACCGGCGGCGAGCGGCAAATGCTTGTCGAGGGTGACCCGGAGCGGCGGCGGACCGGTGCCGGTCACATCGCCCAGTGCGCGCAGGGCCCGCAGCACCAGATTGTCGGCCTCGTCCGCCAGCCCGGCGGCGAAGGGACCGGTGACCCGCAGCGCCAGGGCCTCGCCCGGCTCGACGCTCAGCCGGTCGCCGAGATCGGCGAAGGCCACCAGACTGGCCAGTGGATGATAGCCGTCGCCGTCCACCGGCCCGACATGCAGGAACAGATTGACCTTGGCCGGGGCCAGGGTTGCGCCGTCCATGTGATCAGACCCCGGTGCCCGAGACCGGGACGGGCGGGGCCAGACCCTCGGCCAGCTTGCGCTCGACCTCGGCCTGACGCGCCGCATCCGGGGCCAGGGTCAGGACCCGGTTCCACTGGAATCCGGCTTCGCGGCGGCGGCCGACCTGCCAGTAGGCATCACCGAGATGATCGTTGATCTCGGCATTGGCCGGCTCCTTGTCCACCGCCCCCTCCAGCGTCTCCACGGCCGTCTCGTACTGGCCCTGACGGTACTGGGCCCAGCCGAGGGAGTCCTGGATGTTACCGTTGTCGGGCTCGGCGGCGAGGGCGCGGGCGATCATTGCGGCCCCCTCGGTGACGCGGCGACCGCTGTCGACCCAGAGGTAGCCGAGATAGTTCAGCACGGTAGGGTCGTCGGGTTTGGCCTGGAGCGCGGCCCAGAGCTCGGCCTCGGCCTCGGCGGTGCGGTCGAGGGATTCATAGGCGACGCCGCGGATGAAGCGGATCTCGAACGGTTGGTTGTCGGTGTTCAGCAAGGGGCCGTTCAGGATCGCCAATGCGTCCTGATGGCGATCGAGCTGGATCAGCTGGGTCGCCAGCAGATAGGCCGCTTCCGGTTCATCCGGCACGGCGGCGGCGGCGCGTTGAAGCTCGACCAGGGCGGCCCCGGACTGACCGTCGCGTTGCAGGCTGCGGCCGATCTCGATCCGGGCCCGGGCGTAGAGGCCGGGATCGGAGGGACTGATGCGGCCGAGGGCGTCCCGGGCGTCGGCTTCACGCTGGGCCTCGGCCAACACCTGCCCGAGGCGGAACAGGGTCAGGTCGCTGGGGGCCAGCCCCTGGGCCAGACGCAGATAGACGGCGGCGACCTCGGGGCCACCCTCGGCCGAGGCCTGAAGGGCGGCGATGGTCAGGGAATCGGCCGCGCCGGTGCGCAGATCGGGAGCCCGGGGCGGACGTCCGGTCCGCGACAGCAGCCGCTGACGGCCCTGATGCACCGCCGGATCGGTGCTGCCGCCGGCGATGGCCGCGTCATAGACGGCGAGGGCGTCGTCGCGCCGGTGGCGGCGTTCGAGAAACTCGGCATAGGACAGACGGAACAGCCGGGCCCCGCTGGGCAGGGCGGTCAGGGCCTGGAAGGCCGCGTCGGCCTCGTCGTAGCGGCGGCGGTGCTCCAGCAGCAGGGCGCGATTGTGCCGGATGAACAGTGAGCCCGGATCGACCGCACTCGCCGAGGGCTGGATCAGGGCCAGGTCCCAGTCCCCGGCCGCGGCGGCGATCCAGGGCTGGACATAATAGCCGGCCCGGGCGTGCGGCTGACGGATCGGATTGCCCTTGAGCACCGCCAGGGCGGCACGGGCATCACCGGCACCGAAGGTCCGCACTGCCTCGACCAGACGCCCGGCCTCGCTGACGATCGGCGGCACATCGTCGCCCGAGGGCTGGAGGCGCGCCGCCAGATCGAGATCACCGGCCAGCAGGGCCGAGGTAAAGGCCTGGGAGCGCACGCGGGGCTGCTCGGGCGTCAGACGCTCGACCCCGGCCAGCAGCCCGGCACCGGTCTCGCCCTCACCACGGGACAGGGCCAGCCGGCCGGCCAGATAGAGACCATAGGCCGAGCGTCCCGCCGCGTCTTCGGGGACCGGGGCCCAGACCGCGGGGATGGGGATGATCGGCGGCGGAGCGGCTTCGGCCTCATCCGCATCCATATCCACATCCAAATCCAAATCCAAATCCGGCTCGATCGTCCCTGTCGGCTCAACCTCGTGTTCCCCGGCTTCGGGCAAAATCTCCGGCGTGCGCCGGTGCTCGATCTGAACCCCGGGCACGACGATGACGGGTGGCCCATCCTGAGCCAGGGCCGATGTGGCAAACGCCACCGACAGCAGGCTGGCGACGGAAACGGAGGTGATCAGACGAATGAGGCGCATGATTCAACCCTCACCGCTTTGTACGGCGCTCGCAAGGCCTCTCGACGCAGCGATCACATATTCGGATAATTGGGGCCGCCGCCGCCCTCGGGCGTGGTCCAGACGATATTCTGCGACGGATCCTTGATGTCGCAGGTTTTGCAGTGGACGCAGTTCTGGGCGTTGATCTGGAAGCGCGGATTGGATTTGCCGTCCTCGTCGTACAGCACCTCATAGACCCCCGCCGGGCAGTAGAGCCGGGCCGGTTCGCCGTATTCGGGCAGGTTGACGCGGATCGGGATCGACGGGTCCAGCAGCTTCAGATGGGCCGGCTGTTCCTCGGCGTGGTTGGTGTTGGAGATGAACACCGACGACAACTTGTCGAAGCTGAGCTTGCCGTCCGGTTTCGGATAGGCGATCGGCTTGTGCTTCGCAGCACGCTCGGTCGAGGCCGAGTCGGTCTTGCCGTGCTTCCGGGTGCCGAACAGCGAGAAGCCGCCGAACAGGGCCCCGCACCACAGGTCGAACACGCCCAGCGCCCCGCCGAGGGTGGTGCCGTATTTCGACAGCAGCGGCTTGGCATTGCGGACCGCTTTCAGTTCCTTGCGGACCCAGCTGTTGTCATAGGCGGTCTGGTATTCGACCAGGGTATCGCCCGCCCGCCCGGCGATGACGGCGTCATAGGCGGCGTCGGCGGCCAGCATGCCGGTCTTCATGGCGTTGTGGCTGCCCTTGATGCGGGGCACGTTCACAAAGCCGGCCGAGCAGCCGATCAGCGCCCCGCCCGGGAAGGCCAGTTTCGGTACCGACTGGAAGCCGCCCTCGGTGATGGCCCGCGCGCCGTAGGAGATGCGGGTACCGCCCTCGAGGTGTTCGCTGATGGCCGGGTGGTGCTTGAAGCGCTGGAATTCGTCGAACGGCGACAGGAAGGGGTTCTTGTAGTTCAGGTGCACCACATAGCCGATGGCCACATAGCGATCGCCGAAATGGTACATGAAGCTGCCGCCGCCGGTGTGTTCGTCCAGCGGCCAGCCGGTGGTGTGCTGGGCCAGGCCGGGCTGGTGCTTGTCGGCGGGGACCTGCCACAGCTCCTTGAGGCCGATGCCGTATTTCTGCGGCTGGCAGTCAGCGGCCAGCTGGTGACGGGCCATGATGGTCTTGGCCAACGAGCCGCGCACGCCCTCGGCGATAAAGACGTATTTGCCGTGCAGTTCGATGCCGGGCTGGAAATCGCCGGTGGGCTTGCCGTCCTTGTCGATGCCGAAGACGCCGGCGACGACGCCCTTCACCCGGCCGGAGGGTTCGTCCCAGACCACATGGCTGGCGGCCATGCCGGGATAGACCTCGACCCCCAGCGCCTCGGCCTGTTCGCCCAGCCAACGGGAGACATTGCCGAGCGAGGCGATGTAGCAGCCGTTGTTGTGCATCATCGGCGGCAGCAGGGGCATGGGCAGGCTGATCTGGCCCTGCGGTCCCAGCACCATGAAGCGGTCCTTCGTCACCGGGGTCTCCAGCGGCGCGCCGCGGGCCTTCCAGTCGGGGAACAGCTCGTTCAGGGCCTTGGGATCGATGACGGCACCGGACAGGATGTGGCCGCCGATCTCGGCGCTCTTTTCCAGAACGGCGACGGAGATCTCCTTGCCGTCCTTTTCCGCGCGCTGTTTCAGGCGGATGGCGGCGGACAGGCCGGCGGGGCCGCCGCCGACGATGACGACGTCATACTCCATCACCTCGCGCTCAACGCCGGTCAGGGCCTCCAGCGGGGGCAGGTTGTCGATGATGGCTTCCTGCGCCGTATTGACGGCACCGCCTTCGATCGCTTGCTCGGCCATGCCGCTTATCCTCGACGGTTTATGTGATTACCATCTTATCGGAAGGTGACGCGGGGGCGGTCAAGGCTTATCCCTGTCACGACCCCATGAACGCTTCCGCCCCCGACACCGCCGCGACCGAGAGTCTGCTCGCCTTCTGGAGCGATGCAGGGGTCGACGCCTGCTTCGGCGAGGCCCCGGTCGATCGTACCCATGTCGCGCCGCCGCCGCCCCTGAAGGCCGTAGCGCGGGCGACCGCCGCCGTGGTGGCCCGCCCGCATACGGACGAGGCTGTCGCCGAGGCCCGGCATCTGGCCGCCGCTGCGCAAACGATGGAAGAGCTGGCCGCGGCCATTGCATCATTCACCGGCTGCCCGCTGAGCGGCATGGGGGCGACCCGGTCGGTCTTCTCGCGCGGCGATGCGTCGGCTCCGGTGCTGGTCGTCGGCGAGGCCCCGGGTATCGATGAGGATACCCAGGGGGCCCCGTTCGTGGGCCGGGCCGGGCGACTGCTGGACCGGATGCTGGAGGCCGCCGGCCTGACGGACCGGGTCTTCATTACCAACACCGTCTTCTGGCATCCGCCGGGCAACCGCTCGCCGACCCCGCCGGAACAGGCGACCTGTGCCCCGTTCCTGGACCGGGCCTTCGCCCTGATGCGGCCAAAGGCCGTACTGCTGGTGGGGGCGACGGCCTCGCGATCGGTGCTGGGCACCGACGAGGGGATTATGCGGCTGCGGGGCCAATGGCAGGAATGGCGGCTGGCCGAAGGCGGCTTTTCGGCCCCGGCCATGCCGACGCTGCACCCGGCCTTTCTGCTGCGGCAGCCCCAGGCCAAGCGACAGGTCTGGAGCGATCTGCTGGCCCTGACCACGCGGCTTGATCAACTGACAGACCCCTCGACGGCGAAGCTCTGACTCAAAATCGCCCCAAAAGGCGAACAGGCTTGAGTCAGGCAGGGGGTGTGGCACCCTTGTTGCCTGACGACCGAATGCAGGGGCGCGCCGGGTCCGATTTGATACGGACGACGACGTCGCTTCCAGGGGGCCGCCAAAGATGCGTTTTTACTGCCGCGCGATCATCATCCCGGCCCTCGCCACGGCGATGGCCGTGTTTGCCACCGTCGCCAGTGCGGCTGACGAGGATCCGCGTCGGCCGCCCAGCGCCCTGAGTTCGGCCGACCGCCTCAGCTACACCACCGCCTTTGACGCCCTGCGCCGCGGTGACCTCGACCTGGCCCGCGCCTCGGCCCGCGAGGCCCAGGACCATGTGCTGCTGGGACAGGTCGAGTTCGAACGCCTGTTCCACCGCGACTATACCGCCACCTATGAGGACCTGAGCGCCTGGCTGGAGGAATACGCTGACCTGCCGGACGCCCGTCGCGCCTATGATCTGGCGCTGCGACGCCGCCCGGACGGCGCGCCCGAGCCGCGGCGACCGGCCGGTGTCGGCGGCCGTAGCTGGAACAGTGTACTCGCGGCTGACGGCGGAGGCAGCGCCGACGACCCGATGAAGGCCGCCCGGATCGCCTACAATGCCGATGACCTGGCCGGGGCGGAGACGATCGGGGAACAGATCGGTGACTGGTGGACCGTGGGACTGGCGACCTATCGTCAGGGCGAATTCGCCAAGGCCCTGACCGCGTTTGACCGTGTCGCCAGAGACCCGACCGAGGACGCCTGGGTTCGCGCCGGAGCCGCCGTCTGGTGTGCCAAATCCGCTGCCCAGTCGGGTCGTCATGACCGGATCCAGGACTATCTGCGCATGGCCGCGCGCTGGCCGGCGACCTTCTATGGCCAGATCGCCCTGCGTCAGCTGGGTGAGGAGCCGGTGATCGAGAATCTGGGCCCGCGCGCCTATGAGGCGGTGGCGCGGCACTCATCCGGTCAGGCACCGGAACCGGTCGGGGTCGATGCCAATGAGCTGAACGATTTCATCCTGGCCGACCCCCGGGCCCGACGCACGGTGGCCTATTTCGAAATCGGTCGACGCGATGACGCCCGCAGCGAGCTGAAGACCGGCCTGCGCACCGCCGTCGGCGACGCTGCGCGGGAGATGTGGGCCGGACTGGCCCGGGCCCTGGGACCGCGCGTCACCGGTTCGAACGACGCCGCCGAGCGCATCGATGCCGATCGCTATCCGATGCCGGTACTCGAACCCGAGGGCGGCTTCACCATCGAGCGGGCGCTGGTCTATGCGATCGCCCGCAAGGAGACGGGCTTCAACGCAGATGCCCGCTCCGGGGCCGGGGCCTATGGCATGATGCAGGTGATGCCGACCACGGCCGCCGAAATGACTGGTGATCGCGGCTTCGTCACCAATCCGGACCGGTTGCTGCAACCGGCCGTGAACCTGCGGCTGGGTCAGGCCTATATCAACAAGATGCTGCAGATGTCGGCCCTGCAGGGCGACCTGTTGCGGGCGGCGGCCTCGTACAATGCCGGGCCGGGCCCGATGCTGGGAGCGATCCGCAAGCTCGGACAGGACGCCGATCCGTTGCTGCTGATCGAGACCATCGATGTGCCGCAGGCGCGGGACTACGTCGAGAAGGTCGTGGCAGCCTACTGGATCTATCAGCGGATGCTGGGCGCGCCGCTGAACACCCTGGATGCCGTGGCCTCGGGCGCGCGGGCCGTGCCGATCAATCTGGACTATGTCGCGCCGCTGCCGGCACCGGTCGAGGTCGCTGCCACGCCGTCCGCAGACGGCGGACGCTAGAGCCGGAGGGGCGCAGGCCGGTCCGCGTCAGATCAGGCTGACCAGCAACAGGGCGGGCAGACAGGTGGCGATCAGGATCAGCAGACCGTAAACGATCAGACGGGGCTGATGCGGGGCCGGTGGGTGCGAGTCAAACTGGATAGCCATGGGCGACTCCGGTGCGGACAGATCACCCGCACCGTTTTATAACGCCGTTCGGTTAAGGGCGGATGAGCGGGCGCGGTTAACCGGCACCCAGGGCGTCGGCCGTCCACTGCAGGAAATCGGGCTGGGCCAGCAGGGCGTCGCGATAGGCGGCGGCGGTGCCGTCATCGCCATAGGCGGTCAGATCGATCTGATAATGACGCAGACGGGCCGCGACCGGGGTGAAGAAGGCGTCGGGTACCGACCACTGACCGAACAGATAAGGCCCGGCTGCGCCGAACCGGGTTCGCATCTGGCTCCACAGGGCGACGATGCGGCGGAGATCACGGGCCACGGCCTCGCCGGTCGGCGGGGGCGCGCGATCGGGTCCGACCATCGTATGGTCCGGCCCCATGCCGCATTCGCTGCGCAGGGCCATGAAGCCACCGTGCATCTCGCAGGCCGCCGAGCGGGCCAGCCAGCGGGCGTGGGCGTCGGCGGGCCACAGCTTCGCCTCAGGGTAGCGTTCGGCGCACCAGACCGAGATGGCCATGGAATCCCAGATCAGTTCGCCCTCGACCTCGAGCACGGGGACCAGTTTCGACGGCGAAACCTGCTCCAGCTCGGCCCGGCCCGCCGGCGAATAGATGTCGATCTCGCGCACAGTGAAGTCCGCGCCACAGTGCTTCAGCACCAGCCACGGACGCAGGGACCAGGTCGAATACAGCCGGGGGCCGATGATCAGTTCCATGGGGTCGCTCCTGCCGGATGAACGCCTGTCCTGACCCGCCGCCGGTCACGATGCAAGCCGGCAAACCGTCTACGCCTTGACTCACGGGGGCCTTGGACCGACACCCCGCGCCCATGATCATTCGTTATTCCCGCCCCGAAGCCGTCGCCATCTGGTCGCAGGAGACCAAATACCGGATCTGGTTCGAGATCGAGGCCCACGCCGCCACGCGGATGGCCGAGCTGGGCACCATCCCGGCCAGCGCCGCCGAGGCCATCTGGGCCAAGGGCAAGGATGTGGTGTTCGATGCCGACCGCATCGACGAGATCGAACGCACCACCAAACATGACGTCATCGCCTTCCTGACCCATGTGTCGGAGATCGTCGGCGAGGAGGCGCGCTTCCTGCACCAGGGCATGACGTCATCGGACGTGCTGGACACCTGTTTCTCGGTGCAGCTGGCGCGGGCCTCGGACCTGCTGGTCGAGGGGGTCGACCGGGTGCTGGCGGCGCTGGAGAAGCGCGCCAGAGAGCACAAGCTGACCGCCTGCGTCGGTCGCAGCCACGGCATCCACGCCGAGCCGGTGACCTTCGGGCTGAAGCTGGCCGGCTATCACGCCGAATTCCAGCGGGCCAGACGCCGGCTGCTGACGGCGAAGGAAGAGATCGCCACCTGCGCCATCTCGGGGGCCGTGGGCACCTTTGCCAATGTCGATCCGGCGGTTGAGGTCTATGTCGCCGAGAAGATGGGCCTGGCCGTCGAACCGGTGTCGACCCAGGTGATCCCGCGTGACCGCCACGCGGCCTTCTTTGCGGCGCTGGGCGTGGTCGCCAGTTCGGTCGAGCGGCTGGCGGTCGAAATCCGCCACCTGCAGCGCACCGAGGTGCTGGAGGCCGAGGAATTCTTCGACAAGGGCCAGAAGGGCTCGTCGGCCATGCCGCACAAGCGCAACCCGATCCTGACCGAGAACCTGACCGGCCTGGCGCGTCTGGTGCGCTCGGCCGTGGTGCCGGCGATGGAAAACGTCGCCCTGTGGCACGAGCGGGACATCAGCCATTCCTCGGTCGAGCGCGGCATCGGCCCCGACGCCACCATCCATCTGGACTTCGCCCTGCACCGGTTGGCGGGCGTGGTCGAGCGGCTGAACGTCTATCCGGCCAATATGGAGAAGAACCTCAACCTGCTGGGCGGGCTGGTGCATTCGCAGCGGGTCATGCTGGCCCTGACCCAGGCCGGCGTGTCGCGTGAGGACGCCTATGCCGCGGTGCAGGAGAATGCGATGAAGGTGTGGCGCGGCGAAGGCCGTTTCCTCGACTTCCTCAAGGCCGATGCGCGGGTCACCCTGCCCGAGGCCCAGCTCGAGGCCCTGTTCGACATCGGCTATCACACCAAACACGTCGATACGGTGTTCCAGCGGGTGTTCGGAGCCAGCTGATGACCGGCCCGGCGCTGCGACTCAATCCGGCGATCGATGTCGAGGCCGCCGCGCGCGCCTATGCCCGGGACGGCTTCGTCCAGATCCCCGATGTGTTCGAGCCCGAGGTCGCCGAATCGCTGGCCACCCTGCTGGAGACGGCCCTCGACTGGGACCTGGCCTTCGAGGGTGAGGACGGGCGTCCCGCGGTCCTGACCCGGGCCCAGATCGCCGCCGTCGGCGAACCGGTGCTGCGCGAGCGGCTGAAGGCCATGCTGGTACGGGCCGGCGGGCAGTACGGCTTCATGTATCTGAGCTATCCGCTGATCAGCGCCTATCTGGCCGGTCGCGACCCCGGCCATGCGATCCACGGCCTGACCGAATGGCTGAATGATGAGTTCGTCCGCTTCGGGGCCACGGTCACCGGCCAGCCCCGGGTGGTGAAGGCCGACGGTCAGGCGACCCGCTACCGGCCCGGCGACTTCATCGGCCTGCACAATGACGTGGGGACCGAAGCCAGCGACCGGCTGACCGCCTATACGCTGGGCTTCACCCGCGAGTGGCGGCCCGACTGGGGCGGCCAGCTGCTGTTCCATGACGCGACCGGCGACGTGACCCGGGGCCATGCGCCCCGCTGGAACACCCTGACCCTGTTCCGGGTGCCGCAGCTGCATTCGGTTTCACCCGTCGCCGCCTATGCCCGCGGAACGCGGCTGTCGGTCGTCGGCTGGCTGAGGGATGCCGGTGTCGCCGCCCGCTGATCCCCCGTTGACGCGGCGGATCGGCTTCGCCCCCGTCGTCGACGGCCGCACGCGCCTGCTGATTCTGGGCAGTTTGCCCGGCGACGCCTCGCTGGCGGCGGTGCAATACTATGCCCACCCCCGCAACGCCTTCTGGCGACTGACCGGCGGGGTGATCGGGCGCGACCTGACGGCCCTGCCCTATGCGGCGCGGCTGGAGGCCCTGAAGACCGCCGGGATCGGCCTGTGGGACGTGATCACCACGGCGCACAGGGCGGGCAGTCTGGACACGGCCATCCGGGACCCCGAGTTCGCCGACCTGCCCGGCCTGATCGCCACCCTGCCGCAGCTGCGGGCCGTGGCGTTCAACGGCAAGACGGCGGCGCGTTCGGGGCGACGAATTCTGTCGGGCCTGGACGGTCGGCTGACCCTGATCGACCTGCCGTCCTCAAGCCCGGCCCATGCCCGGCCTTTGCAGGAGAAGGCACAAGGGTGGGCGATCCTGAAGGCGGCGCTCGGAGACTGAAGACCCGGCGCGCACGAAAAAGGCCGCCCCGGAAACGGAGCGGCCTGAACCTTTGGATACGGGACTATTTTCCGGCGCGGACCTGGTCGCGGGCGATCGAGGCCAGCTCGTCCATCTTGGAGCGAATCTCGCCCTCGGAGACGGCCATGCCGGAGCCCTTGAAGTCTCCGGCGATCTTGCGGAACACATCCTCTTCGCCGGGCTGTTCGAAGTCCGCGCGCACAACAGCATTGGCGTATTGTTCGCCGCTCTCCTCGGACAGGCCCATCTTGCCGGCAGCCCACAGGCCCAGCAGCTTGTTACGGCGGGCCATAGCCTTGAATTCCTGATCCTGATCGAGCGCGAACTTGGACTCGAAAGCGGCTTCCCGATCGTCAAAGGTCGTCATACGCGTTCAGAAGCTCCAATCGCGGGCACTCGTCCACCCGCAGTCGCGGAGGTCTATAGACCGCTCCCCGCTGAACGCAACCGCGCGACTTGCGGTTCCGGAAAGCCTGTGACCGATCGTGTCGTTTGTGTCGTCGAGCGCCTTCCGCTAGAGTCCGCCCCGCCTTATCTTCCCGTCCGCTCGATTCCGCTGTCGCGCCGCCCAGACCGAGGTTCTGGCCGCGCGATTTTTGTTTCTGGACAGGCACCTAACTCTCCCCGCCGGGACCGGACCATGAATTCCAAACGCAAGAAGATCTACGAGGGCAAGGCCAAGATCCTTTACGAGGGTCCCGAGCCGGGCACGCTGATCCAGTATTTCAAGGACGATGCGACCGCCTTCAACGGCGAGAAGAAGGCCCAGCTGGAAGGCAAGGGTGTGATCAACAACCGGATCAGCGAGTTCGTGATGAGCCGGCTGAACGGAATCGGCGTCACCAACCATTTCATCAAGCGGCTGAACCTGCGCGAGCAGCTGATTCGCGAGGTCGAGATCATTCCGCTGGAGGTCGTGTGCCGCAATATCGTGGCCGGCTCGATGAGCCAGCGCCTCGGCATCGAGGAGGGCACGCCCCTGCCCCGTTCGATCATCGAATTCTACTACAAGAAGGATGAGCTCAACGACCCGATGGTCACCGAGGAGCACATCACCGCCTTCAACTGGGCCACGACCCAGGAGCTGGACGACATCCTGGCCATGACCGTGCGGGTCAATGACTATCTGTCGGGCATGTTCGGCGCGGTCGGCATCACCCTGATCGACTTCAAGATCGAATTCGGCCGGGTGTGGGAAAACGATTTCGCCCGGATCATCCTGGCCGACGAGATCAGCCCGGACTCGTGCCGGCTGTGGGACACGGCCACCGGCGAGAAGATGGACAAGGACCGTTTCCGTCGCGACCTGGGCAATGTCATCGAGAGCTATACCGAGGTGGCCAGGCGACTGGGCATCATGAAGGAGATGCCGACAGTGATTCAGGGGGGACTGCACTGATGGCGAAGATCAAGGTTCATGTGTTCCTGAAGCCCGGCGTGCTGGACGTGCAGGGCAAGGCCGTCGAGGGCGCGTTGCAGGGCCTGGGCTGGCCCGGTGTGGCCAATGCCCGGGTCGGCAAGCTGATCGAATTCGACTTCACCGGCGCGGGCGACCCGGCCGAAGAGGTCAAGAAGATGTGCGACACCCTGCTGGCCAACACCGTGATCGAAAGCTACCGCGTCGAAGTCGACTGACGCCTCAGTCGCACAGATAGGCCCGTGTCAGGGGCACGGCATCCTGACGGCGGGTCAGTTGAATCTGGAACACCATGTGGCCGAGGGTGCGGAAGCCAACCTCGCTGGACGCCAGGTAGAATTCCCACATCCGGCAGAAGCGCTCATCATACAGGGCCACGGCCTCTGCGCGTCGGGCCAGAAAGCGTTCGCGCCAGATCTTCAGCGTTTCCGCATAGTGCAGACGCAGAACCTCCATGTCCGTGACCCACAGGCCTGAGCGTTCGATCGCAGGCAGGACCTCGGACAGCGAGGGGATATAGCCGCCCGGGAACACGTGTTTGGCGATCCACGGCTGGGTGCGGCTGGGCGGGCCCCTGCGGCCGATCGCATGGATCACCGCCACCCCGTCCGGGGTCAGCAGGCGGGCGACCGTGTCGAAATACTCCTGATAGTTGGGCAGGCCGACATGTTCGAACATGCCGACCGAGATGATGCGGTCGAAGGTTCCGTCCAGATCGCGATAGTCTTGCAGCCGAAAGTCGACCCGGTCAGCGACTCCGGCGGCGACGGCACGGGCGCGGGCCGTGGTGTGCTGTTCGGTGGACAGGGTCACGCCGGTGACCCGCCCCCCCGCCCCGGCCAGCGACAGGCCCAGCCCGCCCCAGCCGCAGCCGATGTCGAGCACCCTCTGGTCCGGACGCAGGATCAGCTTGTCGATCAGCCGCCGCTTCTTGGCGACCTGGGCCTGTTCCAGGGTGGCGTCGGGGGTTTCGAACAGGGCGCAGGAATACTGCAGGTCCCCGTCGAGGAAGAGGCGGTAGAAGTCCAGCGTCAGATCATAGTGATGATGCACGTTGCGGCGGGCGCGCAGACGGTCATTGGCCTGATCGAGACGCCGCTTCCAGCGCCACAGCAGGCCGGGGTTCATCGGATGAATCGACATCTGGGAGGCCGCCAGCAGGAGGAAGTCGTAGATGTCGCCGCCCTCGATCGTCAGTTGACCGTCCATGAAGGCGTCACCGACGGCCAGTTCGGGATTGAGGGCAATGGACAGGGCGGTCGACGGATCAGCAATGACCACCGTCATTTCGGGCGTGCCCGGTCCGGCGGTAAACTCTGTCGTACCGATGCGAATATTCACGGCGCGTGTGCTGAATGTCCGGTTCGCAAGGGCCCTGAGCATTGCATGGTCTCCAGTTCAGACTTTAAAACGTAGACCGGCACGGGTTAGCCGCAAGCCCCGGACGGTCAGTCCGGTGACCCTGTGACGGGGACCCGGGAGTCTCGACGCACGTCCTGTCACCGGGATGCTTTTCGGCGCGCCACCAGGGCCTGCCAGTCCTCGGAGTTCCGCTTCCCCTCCTGCACATACGGCGACCGGCTTATCAGATTGATGATCAGCGCGTTGAGCCAGGATACCGGTGCCGGCAACGGCCTGATGAAGTCCACAAACAACACAACCCTGACCTCATCGGTGTCATTGCCGGCACTGTGGGCAAAGCTGTCGTCGAATATGAGACTTCCTCCGTTCCGCCAGTGACGCCGTTCGCCCCCGACCTCGATCCACGCCCCTTCGGGCGGTTGCGGCACCACGAGACCAAGGTGATAGCGCAGGACCCCCTTGTAAGGACCACGGTGCGGCGGGATCTGCTTGCCCGGCTCAAGGATGGAGAAGAAGGCGGTGGTCATCCCCGGTATCCGGCCCAGGGCTTCCCAGGTCATGGGGCAGGCGCAGCAGTTGGGCAGAAAATCGACGCCATAGCCGCGGAAAAAATAGGTCTTCCAGCGACCGTCGTTGGTTATCGCCTTCTGATCCGTTGATATGACCTCAAACGCCGGCACGTCGGCCAGATCGTTCATGATGACCGACAGTTCGCGGGCGATGTCGGGGTAGGACGCCTCCATCGCGGCCACCCACGAAAACTGTTCCGTTTCGAAGAAATGCCTGTCCCCGACAGGCGATGTCCGGCCGATCAGAGTCTCGATGGACCGAAGAATGCCGCGCGCGATCCGCACCGCCAGGGGGATGGTCACCTTGTCTTCGGCCGTCATGTTCGACTCCCCTGGTCGCCTGCGAACCGGTTCATGGCCAGATCAACCCGCAGCCGATCAGACCTGTTCAGAAGACACCGTCGATCATTCCGACAGCTCAGGACTTCATTACTGGATTGAAAATGGCAGGGTTGTGCAGACACGATCTTGCTCGGAACGAGGCTGTGCATGCACCCCGGCTCCACGATAGCGTGACACCGCGCAGAGGACAGTGGAAAATAGACCGCTACCCGCCAGGGACTGAAACGTGACGATCCTGACCCGAGGCATCACGCGCCCGATGAGCGTAAATCCGGAGTTTCGCCGATGACCTTCACCCTGACCTCCAACGACATCACCGACGGCGGCACCCTGCCCGATGCCCAGGTTCAGGCGAAGGGTAATGTCTCGCCCCATCTGCGCTGGACCGGCGCACCCGAGGGCACAAAGAGCTATGCCGTCACCTGCTATGATCCCGACGCCCCGACCGGCTCGGGCTTCTGGCACTGGACCGTGGCCAACATCCCCGCCGACGTCAGGGAGCTGCTCGAGGCCGCGTCGTCCGCCGGTCTGCCCCGGGGCGCGGTCGAGGGTCGCACCGACTTCGGTTCGCCCGGCTTCGGCGGGGCCGCCCCGCCGCCGGGTCACGGTCCGCACCGCTATGTCTTCACGGTCTTCGCGGTGGACGTGCCGCAACTGGACGTGACGCCGGACAATTCGGGGGCGGTGTTCGGCTTCAACCTGCATTTCCATACGCTGGCCAAGGCGTCGATCACCGCGACCTACGAGAACACCGGCGAAGGCTGAGACCCGCCGCTGACAAGGCCGCCGAACCCTGCTAAATGGCCGCGCCATGAGCGCAGCTGTCATCGTCTTCCCGGGTTCCAATTGTGATCGCGACTGCAAGGTCGCCATCGAACGCTCGACCGGCGAGCGGGTCGAGATGGTCTGGCATCAGGAGACCACCCTGCCCGAGGGGCTGGACCTGATCGTCCTGCCCGGCGGCTTTTCCTATGGCGACTATCTGCGCTGCGGGGCCATGGCAGCCCAGTCGCCGGTGATGCAGGCCGTGAAGCAGGCCGCCGACGACGGTGTGGCCGTGGTCGGCATCTGCAACGGCTTCCAGATCCTGTGCGAGGCCGGGATGCTGCCCGGAGCCCTGCTGCGCAACGCCGGGCTGAAATATGTGTGCAAGCCGATCGCCATGACCGTGACCAACGGCCAGACCCGCTTCACCGCCGGCTATCAGGGCCAGCGCGAGGTGGTGATGACCCAGGGCAATGGCGACGGAAATTTCTTCGCCGACGCCGAGACCCTGGCCCGGATCGAGGGCGAGGGGCAGGTGGTGTTCCGCTATGTCGACAATCCCAACGGCTCGGTCGCCGACATCGCCGGCATCCAGAACGCGCGCGGCAATGTGCTGGGCATGATGCCGCACCCCGACCGGGCCTTCGAGGCCGAGCTGGGATCCGCCGACGGCGCGGTGCTGTTCCGTAGCGTGATGGACGCGGCTTGAGCCGTCAGGTGGCGTCGGAGGATTTCAGCGCCTCGTCGTCGGGTTCGACGTGCACATCCTCGTCGTCGCGCGACTGAACGTCGCCGGGGTCGCGCTGGGCGGCCAGTTCGCGGGCACCGATGCCCAGTCCCTGCTCGCGCACGCGGCTGGCGGCGACGTCGTCGGTTTCGAATACGGGTTTTTGATCGGCCATGGTTGGGTCTCCTGACTACAGGACTCTAACCGTGTGACCGGCCCGGAGTTCCCGGCCGGCGTTCGGTGACAACGCGCCGCTGAACCTTTGCCGTTTCCATGCGTAGTTCCCTCGTTGCCCCGCACCGTCTCCGGAGATGACCGTGACCCCCACTGTCCCCACATCGGCCGAGGCGACGCGGCGGCTGCTGGTCCTCGCCAGCGCCCTGTTCGCCGTGGTCATCGGTCAGGCCCAGATCTTCATGGGCTGGGGCCAGAGCCCGGCCGAGTTTGCCGCCGACAGCGACGCAACCCTGAGGGTGACCGGCTACGCCTTCGCCATCTGGGGCATCATCTATGGGTGGCTGCTGGTCTATGCGGTGCGGCAGGCCATGCCCGCGACGCCCGCGACCCCGCTGCTGAAGGCGCTGGGCTGGCCCTCGGTCGGTGCCCTGCTGGCCATCGGTGTATGGATCGTGGCCGCGGCGTTTGATTGGGAAACCAGCACCATCGTGCTGATCTTCGGGGCGCTGCTGGTGCTGCTGATCCCGCTGTGGGCCAATGCCGGTGCGATCCGGGCCCTGCCGCGACGTGACGGCGACCGCTGGATGACCGTCTGGCCCCTGGCCCTGCTGGCCGGGTGGTTGACCGTGGCGGCCCCGGTCAATCTGCTGACGGTGGTGACCGGCAACGGCGACCTGCCGTCCGTCCTGCCGCCGACCGACTGGGCGATTCTGGCCGTCGTCACCGTGGGCGTGGTGGCGCTGACGGTCACGGCCCGGCTGCGGATGCTGGCCTATGCCCTGCCGGTCAGCTGGGGTCTGATGGGCGTGTACACGGCGGAACAGTCGCGCAATCCGCCCCTGGCCCTCACCGCAATGGTCGTGGCGATCGCCGTGCTGGCGGGGGCGATCCTGCTGGTGCTGCGCCACCGCCCCGCAGGGTCTGTCGCCGACGGCGACGTGAAGGCTGACACATCGGCTGCGAGTCGCTAGAAGCGCGCTCCATGAGCGCTCCGCAAAAGACCACCGCCGAACTGGCCGCCGAATACGGCCTGTCCCCCGCCGAATATCAGGTCGTCCTCGACCGGCTGGGACGCGAACCCAATGACGTCGAACTGGGCGTGTTCTCGGTGATGTGGAGCGAGCACTGCTCGTACAAGTCGTCGAAGATCCATCTGGGTAAATTCCCGACCACGGGGCCGCGGGTGATCTGCGGACCGGGCGAGAACGCCGGGGTCATCGACATCGACGACGGTGACGCCTGCATCTTCAAGATGGAGAGCCATAACCACCCGTCCTATATCGAGCCTTATCAGGGGGCGGCGACCGGCGTGGGCGGCATCATGCGCGACGTCTTCACCATGGGGGCGCGGCCGGTGGCCCTGCTCAACGCCCTGCGCTTCGGTGATCCGTCACACGAGAAGACGAAGCGGCTGGTCAAGGGCGTGGTCTCGGGCATCGGCGGTTACGGCAATTGCGTCGGCGTGCCGACCGTCGGCGGAGAGACCAATTTCCACCGTGGCTACAACGGCAACATCCTCGTCAACGCCATGTGCGTGGGCGTGGCCAAGGCTGACAGCATCTTCTATTCGGCCGCGCCGGGCGCGGGCATGTCGGTGGTCTATTTCGGCTCCAAGACCGGCCGCGACGGCATCCATGGCGCGACCATGGCCAGCGCCGAGTTCGACGCGGATTCCGATGACAAACGCCCGACCGTGCAGGTCGGCGATCCGTTCGCCGAGAAGCTGCTGATCGAGGCGACGCTGGAGCTGATGGCCTCGGGCGCGGTGGCGGCGATCCAGGACATGGGGGCCGCGGGCCTGACCAGTTCCTCGGTCGAGATGGCCGGCAAGGGCGGGGTCGGCGTCGAGCTGAACATGGACATGGTGCCCCAGCGCGAAACCGGCATGACCGCCTATGAGATGATGCTGTCGGAAAGCCAGGAGCGGATGCTGGCCGTGCTGAAGCCGGGCCGCGAGGCCGACGGCCACCGCATCTTCGAGAAATGGGGTCTGGACGCCGCCGTGATCGGCAGGACCACCGACACGGGCCGACTGATCCTGAACCACCACGGCAAGATCGTCTGCGACGTGCCGCTGGCCCCGCTGTTCGACGACGCGCCTCTGTACGACCGGCCCTGGGTCCAGCCCGCGCTGCATCCCCGCCTCGCCCCGGCCGACGTGCCCGCCCCCGCCAGCTGGGAGGACGCGGTCCTCAAGGTCATCGCCTGCCCGGACATGGCGTCCAAGCGCTGGATCTGGGAGCAGTATGATCGCCACGTGATGGCCGACACCCTGCAGGATTCCGCGACCGGGGCCGATGCGGGCGTGGTCCGCGTACACGGCACCGACAAGGGGTTGGCCGTGACCAGCGACTGCACCCCGCGCTATGTCCAGAATGATCCCTATGAGGGTGGCAAACAGGCGGTAGCCGAGGCTTGGCGCAACCTGACCGCCGTCGGTTCACGCCCGATCGCCATCACCGACAATCTCAATTTCGGCAATCCGCAGCGGCCCGAGATCATGGGCCAGATCGTCCGCGCCATCGACGGCATGGCCGAGGCCTGCCGGGTGCTGGACTTCCCGGTCGTGAGCGGCAACGTCAGCCTCTACAACGAGACCAATGGCGCGGCGATTCCGCCGACCCCGACGGTCGGGGCGGTCGGCCTGCTGAGCAATTATGACGTGGTCACCGGCTTCGGCGGCATGACCGAGGGCGAGACCCTGGTGCTGATCGGCGAAACGGTCGGCGAGCTGGGGGCCTCGATCTATCTGCGTGAGGTGCTGGGCCGCGAGGACGGCGCGCCGCCGCCGGTTGATCTGGCGCTGGAACGCAAGACCGGCGACTTTGTACGCGGCCTGATCGAGGCCGGCGGCCTGACCTGTGTGCACGACCTGTCCGACGGCGGGCTGATCGGTGCGGCGGCCGATCTGGCCCTGGCCTCGGACATCGGGGTGACCCTGGACGCCAGCAGCGCCACCCACGCCCATATCTTCCTGTTCGGCGAGGACCAGGCCCGCTATCTGGTCGCCGTGCCCAATCCGGACGACATCATCGCCGCCGCACGCGAGGCCGGGCTGCACGCCTCGGTCGTCGGCAAGGCCGGGGGCGACGCCTTCGCCTCGACCGACCTGTTCAGCATCCCGCTGGCCCATCTGCGCGAGATTCACGAAGGCTGGATGCCGCAGTGGATCGAGGGTTGAGCCGTGCCAATGCGCAGTCGCTGTCTGCTTCTCGTCTGCGCCGTGGCGCTGGGGGCCTGCGATGGCGGAGGCGATCCCGTTCAACAGGCCGTGCGTGAGGCCACCGCTGCCAACCAGGCCGCGGCGATCAAGGACGGCGCGATCATGACGGCCGGACCGGCCACGGGTCATCCCGGCTCATCGCAGAACGATCAGGCCTTTATGGCCCGGATGATCGAACAGCACCGGAACAGTGTGGCCATGGCCGACACCGCCCTGGCGCAGTCGTCTGATCCGGAGGTTCGCCGCATGGCCCGGGCCATCAAGGACCGGCAAACGCGCGAGATCGCTGACATGCAGGCGTGGAAACCGGCGACGGACTGACACCGACCGGTTCAGGCGACGACCGGCACGCTCTGACTCAGACGGCCGCCGACGCGGATCGGCTCGACCCGGGTGGCGAGGCCGGTCTTGTCGTCGGTCTCGACATAGACGCCGCAGATCGTGGCCGGGCCGGACGCGGGGCTGTAGCGGCCGCCCGACAGGCGGGTGGTGAAGCGCCGCAGCGGCTCTTCCTTCTCGTTGCCGATGACACTGTCATAGTCGCAGCAACCGCCGGCGTCGGTCTGATAGGCGGTGCCGCCGGGCAGGATCTGGCAGTCGGCGGTCGGCACATGAGTGTGGGTGCCGACGACCAGGCTGGCGCGGCCGTCGCAGAAATGGCCCATGGCCATCTTTTCACTGGTCGCCTCGGCGTGCATGTCGACGATCACGGCGTCGGCGGCCAGCCCCATGGGACAGGCGGCCAGCTCACGCTCGACGGCACTGAACGGACAGTCCATCGGGTCCATGTGGATGCGGCCCAGCACATTCATGACCAGGACGGTCTTGCCGGTTTGCGTTTCAAACAGGTTTGCACCAGCGCCCGGAGCGTCCATCAGCCGGGGATAGTTGGCCGGGCGGATCAGGCGCGGCTCGCGCACGATATAGGTCAGGGCTTCGCGCTGGTCCCAGCTGTGATTGCCCAGGGTCAGGCAGTCGGCCCCGGCCATGAACAGCTCCTTGGCCGTATTCTCGGTGATGCCGAAGCCGCCGGCGGCGTTCTCGGCATTGACCACGACGAAGTCGAGCTTCAGCTCGCGCTTGAGCGCGGGCAGATGGTCAGAAAGGCCGTCACGGCCGGACTTGCCCACCACATCGCCAAAAAACGCCAAACGCATATTCAGTCCTCGTAGCCGTGTGGCCCAAGGATGCGGGTATAGCCGACCTCGGTCAGAACGCCTTGCAGGACCTGGTCATGGGTTTCAACAGGGACGCGATCGACCCGCTGGCCTTCATAGGCAAGGCCGATACGCAGGGCGTCAGGCAGAGTGGCGAAGGTGCGGTCATAATGACCTCCACCCTGGCCCAGTCGGCCGCCCATGGCATCGAAAGCCAGCAAGGGGGTCAGGATCAGTTCCGGCTCCACCGTTTCGGCCAGGGGAAGCGGCGCAGGCACCCCCGCCGCGTCCGGCTCCAGCGGATCGCCCGGTGCCCAGCGGCGGAAAATCATCGGTTCATCCAGCGCGATGACGACCGGCAGGCACAGATCATAGCCTTCGCTTACAAGTCTCGTCGCCAATGGTGTGGGATCGAGTTCCGAGCCGATCGGCCAGTAAACGGCGTGGATCACCACGCCCGGAATGTCATCCGCGTGCCCGGCGACGCAGTGAGCCGCCTTGGGATCCAGCTCGGCCAGGCGTTTGCGCTCGGCCCGCATGCTCGCCCGGAGTTCGTGCTTGTCGGTCATGAAGACGAACTCCAGCAGTGAGCCGCCGCGCGGCGAACGGTAGCGCACTCGGAAGGATGGGTTGGCGGCGCCGCAAGAACCGTGAAGAGCGTTGAAATCCTCTCAGACCTGGGTAGCCAGGTGGGCTCCATATGCCCAGGCCCTCGAGCCCGGACAGGGACAGATCCCTTTGAGTGAATTAAGGTCGCGAGGAATGTTGCCTTCGACGAGGGCCGCAGCAAGACCCGCCGGGGCGGAACATAGGCGTTCACCTGTGTCCGGACAATGGCGTTTGATTCACAGGCCCTGGGCGATTTTCTCGATACGGGCGGCGACGGCGTTGAGGGCCTCGGCCACGCCGTCACTGCCGGGCGTCGCCGGACCGGGAATCGCCGCCTGCGACCCGTTTTGCGTGATCAGCCGGGCCTCGTGCAGTTCGTCGGCCAGAACCAGCGCCGCCATCAGGAACAGGCGGATATCGCCGACATGGCCGACGTCACCGGCGACCTGACGCACGCTGGTGTCGAAATGTTTGGCCAGAATCCGCACGCGCTCCTCCTGACCGTCGGCGCATCCGACGGCGTAGGGGCGTCCGTTGATCTCGACAGTGACGGTTGCCATCAGTCCCGTCCGTCCTGTGTCTGTCTGCCCAGCATGTCGCGAACCGCGTCGGCGGCGCGCGACAGGGCTCCAGCGGCCTCCCGGCCTGCGGATTCGAGTTCGGTGATGCGGGCCGTGTCCTCGGGCAGGCCGGAGCGGGCGGCAAACAGATCGTCGTCACCGACTGCCGGAGCCGTGGCCGGACGGGCTTTCAGCTCCAGAACCTTGCGCTCAAGCAGGGCCAGCGCACGGTCAATCCGTTCCTTCGCAGCAAAGGTGGCGTCAGACATTGGGTCGCGTCCTCCAGATTTCTTATAGAACCCGCCAGCGCGCCGGGGTAAAGCGGCGCGCCACCATTTCCCTCGACTTCTCGAAAGGTCAGTTCATGACCCAATCTGCCTCCGTCCCCGAAAAAGCGACCCAGCACCAGATGGCCGACGCCATCCGCGTCCTGGCCATGGACGGAGTAGAGAGGGCGAAAAGCGGCCATCCCGGCATGCCCATGGGCATGGCCGACGTGGCCACGGTGCTGTTTTCCAAATTTCTGAAGTTCGATGCAAGCCAGCCCGACTGGGCCGATCGCGACCGCTTCATCCTGTCGGCCGGACACGGTTCGATGCTGATCTACAGCCTGCTGCACCTGACCGGCTACAAGGCCGCGACCCGCACCGAGCTGGAGAATTTCCGCCAGTGGGGGTCGAAGACGGCGGGGCACCCTGAATACGGCCACATGCCCGGGGTCGAGACCACAACGGGGCCGCTGGGTCAGGGCTTGGCCAATTCGGTCGGTTTCGCCATGGCCGAGCGTCATATGGCGGCGCGCTTCGGCGATGAGCTGGTCGACCACCGGACCTGGGTCATCGCCGGTGACGGCTGTCTGATGGAGGGGGTGTCGCAGGAAGCCATCGCCCTGGCCGGTCGCTACAAGCTCAACAAGCTGACGGTGCTGTGGGACGACAATTCGATCACCATCGACGGGGCCGTGGCCCTGTCGGACGCCACCGATCAGCAGGCCCGGTTCAAGGCCAGCGGCTGGGCCGTAAAGACCATCGACGGTCACGACACGGGCGAGATCAAGAAGGCCCTGGCCTGGGCGACGAAACAGTCGAAGCCGACCCTGATCGCCTGCAAGACCAAGATCGGACGCGGCGCGGCGACGATGGAAGGCAGCCACAAGACCCACGGGGCCGCCCTGGGGGCCACCGAGATCGAGGCCACCCGCAAGGCCCTGCACTGGAGCGCCGCCCCGTTCGAGGTGCCCGAGGCCATCAGCAAGGCCTGGCTCAAGGTCGGCAAACATGGTGCCAAACACCGCAAGGCCTGGGAGGCCCGCCTCGCCGGATCGGCCCATGCCGCCGAATTCACCCGGGCGATGAAGGGCGACCTGCCGGCCGGGGCCTTTGACGCGCTTGAGACCGCCATCGCCGGGCTGGTTGAGACCAAGCCGGCCCAGGCCACCCGCCAGTCGTCCGGCGCGGCGCTGGACCAGCTGTTCGGAGCCATTCCCGAACTGATCGGCGGCTCGGCCGACCTGACCGGCTCGAACAACACCTTCGTCAAGGGCACGGCCATCCTCGACGCGCCGACCTATGACGGCCGTTACGTCAACTGGGGCATCCGCGAGCACGGCATGGCCTCGGCCATGAACGGCATGGCCGCGCACGGCGGGATCATCCCCTACGGCGGCACCTTCATGGTGTTTTCGGACTACAGCCGTCCGGCCATCCGTCTGGCCGCCCTGATGGGCCTCAGGGTCGTGCATGTGTTGACCCATGACTCCATCGGTCTGGGCGAGGACGGCCCGACCCACCAGCCTGTCGAGCATCTGGCCGCCCTGCGCGCCATTCCCAACCTGCTGGTGTTCCGCCCGGCCGACACGATCGAGGCCATGGAGTGCTGGCGTCTGGCGCTGGAGCACAGGACCGCTCCGTCGGCGATGGCCCTGTCGCGTCAGAAGACCCCGGCGGTTCGCGTCGCCGCCGCGTCGGAAAACCTGTCGGGCCGCGGGGCCTATGAGATCAGGGCCGCCTCGGGCGAGGCCAGGGTGACCCTGTTCGGCACGGGCACCGAACTGGCGCTGGCCCTGGCCGCCGCCGACACCCTTGAGGCCGAAGGCACCCCGACCCGGGTCGTCTCGGTGCCCTGTTTCGAACTGTTCGAACAGCAGGACGCCAAATACCAGGCCTCGGTCATCGGCCGCGGCACGGTGCGCGTCGCCGTCGAGGCCGGCATCAAACAGGGCTGGGAACGGTTCATCGGCGAGGACGGGGCCTTCATCGGCATGTCGTCGTTCGGGGCTTCGGCCCCGGCCGAGGTTCTATACCGCGAGTTCGGCATCACCGCCGAAGCGATCGTGGCAGCCGCGAAGGCGCGGCTCTAGGCCATGGCGCACCTGGGGGCCGTCAGCCTGCTGGTCCGCGACTATGATGCCGCCATCGCCTTCTATGTCGGCATGCTGGGGTTCGACCTGAGCGAGGACACCGACATGGGGGGTGGCAAGCGCTGGGTGCGGGTCACGCCGAAGGGCGGGCAGACCTCCCTGCTGCTGGCCCGGGCCACAACGCCGGAACAGATCGCCCGCGTCGGCGATCAGGCCGGGGGCCGGGTCTGGCTGTTCCTGGAGACCGACGACCTTGAGCGCGACCACGCCGCCTGGTCGGCGGCGGGAGTCCACTTCCGCGAGACGCCGCGTCACGAAGCCTATGGCAAGGTGGTGGTGTTCGAGGATCTGTACGGCAATGCCTGGGACCTGATCGAACCGGCCCGCAACGAGGACTGACCCCATGACCCGTATCGGCACGCCCCTGTCCGACTCCGCCACCCGCGTGATGCTGCTGGGGGCCGGGGAACTGGGCAAGGAACTGGCCATCGAGCTGCAGCGGCTGGGGATCGAGGTCATCGCCGTCGACCGCTATGCCAATGCCCCGGCCATGTCGGTGGCCCACCGCAGCCATGTGATCCCGATGACCGACCCGCATGTGCTGGCCGGGGTCATCGCCGCCGAGATGCCGCACATCATCGTGCCCGAGATCGAGGCCATCGCCACCGATGTGCTGGCCGAGATCGAGGCGGCGGGTCATGCGGTGGTCATCCCCACGGCGCGGGCGACGCAGCTGACCATGAACCGCGAGGGCATCCGCTGTCTGGCGGCCGAGGAGCTGGGCCTGCCGACCAGCCCCTATGCCTTCGCCGGGTCCACCGCCGAACTGGCCGAGGCCGCGCACCGCATCGGCCTGCCGGTGTACGTCAAGCCGGTGATGTCGTCGTCGGGCAAGGGTCAGTCGTTCATCGAGTCGCTGGAAGACGCGGGCAACGCCTGGGCCTGGGCCCAGTCGGGCGGGCGGGTCGAGACGGCGCGGGTCATCGTCGAGGGCCGGATCGATTTCGACTATGAGATCACCCTGCTGACCGTGCGTTCCATCGGCACCGACGGTCAGGTCAGAACGGATTTCTGCGCCCCGATCGGCCACCGCCAGGTCAAGGGCGACTATGTCGAGAGCTGGCAGCCGCAGGCCATGTCGGCGGCGGCGCTGGCCAGCGCGCAGGACATCGCCGGCAAGGTGACGGAGGCGCTGGGCGGCCTGGGGGTGTTCGGGGTCGAACTGTTCGTCAAGGGCGACGAGGTCTGGTTCTCGGAGGTGTCGCCGCGGCCGCATGACACCGGACTGGTGACCCTGGCGACCCAGACGATGAGCGAATTCGCCCTGCACGCGCGGGCCATCCTCGGCCTGCCGGTCGATGTGACCCTGCGCGACATCGGGGCCAGCGCCGTCATCTACGGCGGCATGGACGCCGTCGGCATCGCCTTCGAGGGCGTGGCCGAGGCCCTGTCGGTGCCGACCGCCGACCTGCGCCTGTTCGGCAAACCCGAAAGCTATGAACGCCGCCGCATGGGTGTGGCCACCGCCCGCGGCGACAGCGTCGATCAGGCCCGGGAACGGGCGCGCGAAGCAGCGGGCAAGGTTCGGGTGGTCAGGGGTTAGACCAAAAAAAGGGGGCCGCACCGTCCGGTGCAGCCCCCTCAACGCTCATATTGTCCAGACGGGTACGGCGGGTTTCACCCCAATCGCGCCCGGGCATGCCTCATTCGCCAGCCGGGCCTTCACGGTGGCGGGTGATGACGCGGACCTGGCGGTCACCGCCGCGTTCGCCGGCCTCAATGGCTCCGGAGTGGTCGGCGTCCATCCGGGCGAAGGCCGCGCGCATCGGGGCCAGGAATTCGGCTTCGGAAATCTTGCCGTCGCCGTCGCTGTCGAGATCATCCCCGCCGGTGCGTTCGATCTCGATCCGGGTACCGCCTTCGGCTTCGTTCCACATCATCGGACCGCCATCCGGGCCGGAACGATGAACAAAGACGTTGCGCTCATCGTCGTCCTCGCCGGGCGCACCGTCGGTGATCACCATGATGCGTTCCTCGACACGCTCGCCCGGCCCGCCGTCAGGACCGGTGCGGTGCCTTTCCATCCGGTGCCGCATGGGTCCGTCGCCGCCGCCGGGGCCCTCGCGGAAGATCATCATCTCATGCTCGCCCCCCGGGCCGCCGGGGCCATGTCCGGCGCGGAGTTCCTCGTGTGACAGGCGACCGTTGCCGTCGGTATCCATCCGGGCGAAGGCGTCGTTCATCGGTCCGGTGAATTCCTCGCGGGTCAGCTGGCCGTCGCCGTCCTTGTCGAGACCGCCGGGGCCGTCATGATCGCCCATGACCATGACCCGGGTCTCGGTGCGCATATGCGGCGGCGGCGGCGGAGCCGGCGGCGTCTGCATGGTCAGGACAGCGGCGAGGTTCAAAAGGGTCAGCATGGCGCATCTCTCTGCAGTGAAGCTATGACGACCTTGGACCACGCTGCCCTTGCCGTCATGTTTCAGCGACGGAGAGAATTGTTTCAGTCCTGAAATGACGCCGACGCCGGACCCGGTCACTATGGCCGGGATGAACCCGCCCTCCGTCCCCCGCATTCTGGTCGTCGACGACGACCCCGGCATCCGTGAGGTGCTGTGCGACTATCTGGTCCAGCACGGCTATCAGGCCAGCGGCGCAGCCTCGGCGGCCGAGATGGACCGGGCCGTGGCCGCGCGGGCCCCGGACCTGATCGTGCTGGACCTGATGATGCCCGGTGAAGACGGCCTGTCCGTCTGCCGCCGCCTGACGGGCAAGGGGCCGCCGATCGTCATGCTCAGCGCCATGGGCGAGGATACAGACCGCATCATCGGGCTGGAGCTGGGGGCCGATGACTATCTGGCCAAGCCCTGCAATCCCCGCGAACTGCTGGCCCGTATCCGCGCCGTGCTGCGCCGCCCGCGCGACGACAGCCCGGCCGACGGGGCCGTGCTGGCCTTTGCCGGCTGGCGTCTGGACCTGATGAGGCGCGAGCTGACCCGGCCGGACGACGGGGTTGTCCCCCTGTCGGCGGGCGAGTTCGCGCTGCTGCGCGCCTTCGTCGACAGCCCGGGGCGGGTGCTGACCCGCGACCAGCTGCTGGAACGGGCGCGGGGTGCGGACTCCGATGTATTCGACCGGGCCATGGACGTGCAGATCAGCCGGCTGCGGCGCAAGCTGGACGACGGCTCGGGTCTGGAGCTGATCCAGACCCTGCGCGGCGAGGGCTATATGTTCGACGTGAAGGTCGAACGGCGATGAAGTCGCCCGCCTCGTTCCCGGTGTTGATTCAGGTCGCGGCTCTGGCGACCCTGGCCGTGATCATGTCCCAAGCCGTGGCCTTCGGCGTGGTGCTGCTGGCCCCCGAGCCGCGCCCGGCCGGCTTCAGTATCGAGGCCGCCGCCGAAGCCCTGCAGGGGCGTCCGGCCCAAACCTCGGACGGGCGTACGCTGAAACGCCACCTGTCAGACAAGGCCCCGGACCTGGCGGGCAACCCGCGCGAATCGCTGGCCCTGGCCATCGGTGCCGGTCTGGCCCAGCGCCTTCAGGTCGAGCCCGAGGCCCTGCGGGTCGCGGTCAGCCACGGCCCGGGCCCCGAGCGCCAGCCGCCGCCACCCGGACAGCGGGACCGGCGCACCGAGTTCGTCTTCGTCCGGCCCGGGGGGCAGCCCCCGCCCCCCGGCGACGGGGAGCCGCGGCACTGGAATCCGCGAGCCGGTCCCGGGGACACAGCCGACAATTCCGGCCCCACCCGTGAGGTCCGGGCCGAGGTGCATATGCGCCGCGTGGCCCCGGCCGGGGCCGAGGCCATCACCATCGACACCACCACCCATCAGTTCACCGTGGTCACCGATAAATTGACCTTCGCCCCGTTCAGCGCGGCCCTGCGGCTGCCGGACGGCCGCTGGGCCTCGGTGACCCCGCCGCACGGCCTGCTGTCGCCGTGGCAGATGCGGATCCTGATCGCCCTGGGCATCTCCCTGTTGCTGCTGGCCCCGCTGGTCTGGATCATGGCCCGGCGGCTGACCCGCCCGATCCGGGTCTTCGCCGAGGCGGCCGAGCGGCTGGGGGCCGACCCGGACGCCGCGCCGATGGTCGCCTCCGGCCCGACCGAGGTGCGCACCGCCATCCACGCCTTCAACGACATGCAGGCCGCCCTGCGCGACCACATGCGTCGCCGCAGCCAGACCGTCGCCGCCATCGCCCATGACCTGCGCACGCCCCTGACCCGGCTGCGCTTCCGCGCCGAACAGGCCCCGGACAGCGTGCGCGACCGCATGGCCGCCGATATCGAGGAGATGGATGCCCTGATCGCCACGGCCATGGCCTATGTGCGCGGCGAGGTGGCCCCGGACCGCAGTGAGCCCTTCGACCTGGCTGAACTGGCGGCGGACTGTGCCACGGGCTTCAGCGAGACCGGGGCCAACGTGACCTTCAGAGGTGATGCGCTCCTGCCGGTCGTGGCCGATCCCGCCGCCCTGCGCCGGGCCCTGGCCAATCTGATCGCCAATGCCGTCAAATTCGGCGGCGGGGCCCGCGTCGGCGCCGCGGCCCTGGACGGCACCGCCGTGATCACGATCGAGGACGACGGCCCCGGTCTGGCCGAATCCGAGCTGGAGGCCGTGTTCGAGCCCTTCTATCGCGGCGAACGGTCACGCAACCGCGAGACCGGCGGGGCGGGCCTCGGCCTCAGCGTAGCGCGTCAGGCGGCCCGGGCGCACGGCGGCGATGTGGTGCTGCAGACCCGGCCGGGTGGCGGTCTGACGGCCCGGCTGACCCTGACGCTGGCCTGAGGCGTTACACTCCATCACCCCTTGTTATGCGGCCCGGGGTTGATCCGCGCGCGCGTCGGTTCCATTGAAGCGCCAATCACACACACCGCTTCAGGAGCCCCGCCCATGACCGTCCGCGTCGCCATCAATGGTTTCGGCCGTATCGGCCGTCTTGTTCTGCGTTCGATCGTCGAGCACGGCCGTCGCGACATCGAGGTGGTGGCGATCAACGATCTGGGCCCGGTGTCCACCAATGCCCATCTGCTGAAGTATGACTCGGTGCACGGCCGCTTCCCCGGCACGATCGAGAGCGGCGAGGACTGGATCGACGTCGGCCTCGGCAAGATCAAGGTCACCGCCGAGCGCGACCCGGCCAACCTTCCGCACAAGGCACTCAACGTCGACATCGCCTTTGAATGCACCGGCATCTTCACGGCGCGCGACAAGGCGGCGGCCCACCTGAAGGCCGGGGCCAAGCGGGTCCTGATCTCGGCGCCCGGCGACGGAGCGGACAAGACCATCGTCTACAAGGTCAATCACGAGACCCTGACCGCCGACGACATCATCGTCTCCAACGGCAGCTGCACCACCAACGCCCTGGCCCCGGTGGCCAAGGTGCTGAACGACCTGTTCGGCATCGAGCGCGGCTATATGACCACCATCCACTCCTACACCGGCGACCAGCCGACGCTGGATACGATGCACAAGGACCTGTACCGCGGTCGCGCTGCGGCGCTGTCGATGATCCCGACCTCGACCGGGGCCGCCAAGGCCCTGGGTCTGGTGCTGCCGGCCCTGAAGGGCAGGCTGGACGGCTCGTCGATCCGCGTCCCGACCCCCAACGTCTCGGTCGTCGACCTGAAGGTCGTCGCCGGTCGCGAGACCACCGTGGCCGAGATCAACGCCGCCCTGCAGGCCGCCGCTGATGGTCCGATGAAGGGGGTGCTGTTCACCACCGATGAGGCGCTGGTGTCCTGCGACCTGAACCACATCGCTGCCTCGTCCACCGCCGCCCTGCCCCAGACCCAGGTCGTCGACGGCACCCTGGCCCGCGTCCTGACCTGGTACGACAACGAATGGGGCTTCGCCACGCGGATGGCCGACACGGCGCTGGTGATGAGCAAACTGATCTAGGTTGGAGTCTCCTCCCTGTCGCGGAGCGATGGGGAGGGGGACCGCGAAGCGGTGGAGGGGTTCTGACCACCGCACTTGTTTCGGGGTGAACAGCCCCTCCGTCACGACGCGAAGCCGCGTCGCGCCACCTCCCCATTCGCTGCGCGAACAGGGAGGAGACAGGAATATCTTATGACCTTCCGCACCCTCGACGACGCCAAAGATCTTGCCCGCAAGACCGCCCTCGTCCGCGTGGACTTCAACGTGCCGATGGAGGGCGGCAAGGTCACCGACGACACCCGGCTGCGCGTTGCCCTGCCGACCATCCAGCGACTGCGCAAGGCCGGGGCCCGGGTCGTGTTGCTGGCGCATTTCGACCGGCCGAAAGGCCAGCACGTGCCGTCGATGAGCCTGAAGCCGGTGGTCGCGCCCCTGTCCGACCTGCTGGGGGTTCCAGTGCATTTCGCCGACGACTGCGTCGGGCCGCACGCCCGCTCGGCGCTGGATCATCTGGAATCCGACGGCGTGTTGCTGCTGGAGAATGTGCGCTTCCATGCGTCGGAAGAGGCCAATGACCCCGGCTTCGCCCAGGCCATGGCCGGGCTGGGTGATCTGTATGTGAACGACGCCTTCTCGGCCGCCCACCGCGCCCACGCCTCGACCGAGGGGATCGCGCACCTGCTGCCGGCCTATGCCGGGGAATCGATGCGGCGCGAGCTCGACGCGCTGGATGCCGCCCTCGGCAATCCGCAGAAGCCGGTGCTGGGCATCGTCGGCGGGTCCAAGGTCTCGTCCAAGCTGGACCTGCTGAAAAATCTGGTCGGCAAGCTGGACCGGCTGGCCATCGGCGGCGGCATGGCCAACACCTTCCTGCACGCCCAGGGCGTCGATGTCGGAGGGTCGCTGTGCGAGAAGGACCTGGCCGACACGGCCATCGCCATCCTCGCCGAGGCGGCGGCCAGGGGCTGTGAAATCCTGCTGCCGATCGATGTCGTCATCGCCACCGAGGTGAAGCCCGGCGCCGAAACCCGCACCGTCCTGGCCCGCGAACCCATCGCCGACGACGAGAAGATCCTCGATGCCGGGCCGCTGACGGTCGAGAAGCTGATCAAGGCCATGGCCCTGTCGCGCACCCTGATCTGGAACGGCCCGCTGGGTGTGTTCGAGGTGCCGCCGTTCGACGCCGCCACGGTCAAGGCTGCCCAGGCCGCGGCGAAGCTGGCCAAGACGGGGGCCCTGGTAGCCGTCGCCGGCGGCGGCGACACCGTCGCGGCCCTGAACCATGCGGGCGTTGTCGACGACATGACCTTCGTCTCCACCGCGGGCGGGGCCTTCCTCGAATGGATGGAGGGCAAGCCCTTGCCGGGGGTCGAGGCGCTGAAGGTCTGACCGACCGCGACGGGCACATTCGGGCCGTTACAATGCGTGACTTCGGCCGCCTCTGACGCTAAACCACCGGCAAATACTACGCCGCCCAGGAGTATCCCGATGGCCCGCATCACCTTGCGACAGCTGCTCGACCACGCCGCCGAGAACGACTACGGCCTCCCAGCCTACAACATCAACAATATGGAACAGGGTCTGGCCATCATGGAGGCGGCCGAGGCGGTCAACGCGCCGGTCATCATCCAGGCCAGCCGCGGAGCCCGCAACTATGCCAACGACATCGTCCTGGCCAAGCTGATCGACGCTCTCGCTGAGCTGTATCCGCACATTCCGGTCTGTATGCACCAGGACCACGGCAACGGTCCGGCCACCTGTGCCACGGCCATTCAGTACGGGTTCACCTCGGTGATGATGGACGGGTCGCTGGAAGAGGACGCCAAAACGCCGGCCAGCTACGAATACAATGTCGAGGTCACCCGCCGCGTTGTGCAGATGGCCCACAGCTGCGGCGTCTCGGTCGAGGGCGAGCTGGGTGTGCTGGGGTCGCTGGAAACCGGCATGGGCGAGGCCGAGGACGGCCACGGCTTCGAGGGCAAGCTGGATCATTCCGCCCTGCTGACCGACCCCGATCAGGCCGTCGACTTCGTGCAGCAGACCCGGGTTGACGCCTTGGCGATCGCCATGGGCACCAGCCACGGGGCCTATAAATTCAGCCGCAAGCCGGACGGCGAGGTGCTGGCCATGAATGTGATCGAGGAGATCCACCGCCGTCTGCCTGACACCCATCTGGTCATGCACGGCTCATCGTCAGTGCCGCAGGACCTGCAGGACATCATCAATCAGTACGGCGGCGAGATGCCCCAGACCTGGGGCGTGCCGGTCGAGGAAATCCAGCGCGGCATCAAGCACGGCGTGCGCAAGATCAATATCGACACCGACAACCGCATGGCCATGACCGGGGCGGTGCGGAAGCTGCTGGCGGAAAAGCCCGGTGAGTTCGATCCGCGCGCCTGGATGAAGCCGGCCAAGGAGGCGATGCGCAAACTCTGTCAGGAGCGGTTCGTGCAGTTCGGCTGCGAAGGTCAGGCCTCGCAGATCCGGCCCAAATCGACCGCCGAAATGGCCCGCCGCTATGCCAAGGGCGACCTCGATCCGCAGTTCGGTCGACTGCTCAAGGCCGCGTCCTGAGGTAACAGGCGGCGTCGCTTTACGCCGCCGCCGCTACCAGCGTCCGTACAGGTCCGCGAAATGGTAGCGCACGTCACGCGCACGGTGTTCGGCGTCATCGACCTCGTCCTGGGCCCGACGCCATTCGCGGATCACGTCCCCCCGCTCGTGACGGATTTCGCCGATCCGCTCCCGGATCTGGTCGCGCTCGGCGTCGGTCAGACCCTCGGCCCGCAGTTCGGCCTGTTTGGCGATGATCTTCTCATCCAGATGCTCGGCCCGGGCCCCGAAGCTCTCGACGCGGGACCGGGCTGACGACACGGCCTGTTCCGCCGCATAGACCATCTGTCCGTCCTGATAGGCCGGCAGAAACCCGACCTCCAGTTGCGACGGGCAGACGCCGGCATAGGTCGAGCCCTCCCGGCCGACCTGGAAGCCGCGCACTGGTGTACAATATTCGCGCAAGCCGTCCTCGCGGGCCGAGAAATAGGCCCGACTGTTCGGGACCACATCGAATTTCGCACAGGCGCTGGCATGGTCCTCGAGACGGCTGGCCAGCAGACCGCTCCGGCCGTCGGCATAGCCCTGCTCGCCCCAGGCCCCGGCCAGGCACTGGTCCTCGCTCATGGTGGCGCAACTGCCCAATGCCAGCATCGAAACAGCCCCCGCCGCCGCCAAAATCAGATGTTTCATGGTTCGTTCTCCCCCACCCCTTTGCCATCCTGACCTGGATCGGGCTCGAACATCAAATTCGCCCTCATTGATACACCTGCTGCCCCGACATGCTGAGGCGCATGCCGCCGTCTGCAACGGAGTATCCGGACCCGCCTGCTGACCGACGGGTTCCGATCCGAATCTTCACCATCCCCGTTCTCCCATTCAGGTACCCGTGATACATTGATCGCATGAGATGAGCCGGTCTTGTGAGCGTTCACCGGTTCGGGAAGGGAAGAATCAATGTCCGGCAGCGGACGATTGGACCGTCGTTCCTTCATGGCGCGGATCGTGGGCGGTGCCGTGGTTGCTGGCGGCGCGATGGCGACGGTCACGGGTTGCGCCGCGATCCCGGGTTACGGTCATACCGGCCACACCGACACCGACAGCCATGACGCGGTGAATGCGGGCCGGGGGGGCATCTCGGATTCCGATTCCCGGGACGCCCTCGGCCACGGGCGGGGGGCCGCAACAACCGATAGCGACCCTTCGGATCGAGTCGGTAGTGGCCGCAACACGGGCCTCACCGATTCCGACACCCATGACGAGGTCAGCCAGGGTCGAGGCGGGCGGGGGAGGCGCAACAGTGTCACGGATTCCGACACCACGGACACTGCCGGTCAGGGACGTCGCGGCCGACGGACCGGTGTGACCGACTCCGACAGCACCGACAGGTCTGGCCACGGGCGTGGCGGCAGGACTGACGGGACGGACTCCGACAGCAGCGACGAATCCGGTCGCGGCCGGGGCCGTCAAAGCGGCGTAACGGATTCCGACCCCACCGACAGCCCCGGCTCAGGCCACAGCGGGACGGATTCTGATCCCAACGACCGGTCCAGCTCCGGCCGGCGCGGCTAGCGATCGCCGGCTGCGCGTGACACACCCGACGGAGAGCCACCTCACCGAACCCCTGCCCTGGCTGCTTGGCGAAGCTGCGGACGGCTTTTTGGCCGACCTCTACGAACGCGAACCGGTCGTCGTCCATCATGGCGACCCGGACCACTTCCGGACGCTGTTGTCGATCGCCGCGGTAGATCGCAAGATCGCCGAGCTGGACTTGCGCGAAGGCATGCTCAGCATGGTCGACGCGAACCGTTCAGTGGAAGCGTCCGATTTTGTGTCCGACAACGGCGCGATCGACCGGGTGGCGGTAGCTCGTCTCTATCGCCGCGGCGCTACCGTGATCCTGAACCAGCTGCACCAGTCCGACATCGTCCTGGCCGCCTTCTGCCGGGCGGTAGAACGCGTGTTTTCGTGCCACGTCCAGACCAACATCTACCTGACTCCGCCCGGCTCCCAGGGTTTTCAGACCCACTATGACAACCACGACGTCTTCATCCTCCAGGTCGAGGGCGAGAAGACCTGGCGACTCTATGACCGCCCGGTCGAAGCGCCCTATCGAGGCGAACGCTTCAAGGCCGGACGCCACGTCGTCGGCGAGCCCCGGCACAGCTTCGTGCTCAAGGCGGGCGACTGCGCCTATGTCCCGCGCGGCCTGATGCATGATGCTTCGACATCAGGTGACGCCGCATCGCTGCACATCACCTGCGGCCTGCTGGTGCGGACCTGGGCCGAGCTGGTTCTGGAAGCTGTATCGGAGGTTTGTGTTGGCGACCCGACGTTCCGCGAGAGCCTGCCGCCAGGCTTCGCCAACCGCGACTTCGACCGTGCCGAGGCCCGCACCCGGTTCGCCGCCTTGATGACCCGGCTGCCCGAGCGCGCGCGCCTGGACGGTGCGCTGGACCTGCTGACCGACCAGTTCATCCGCGCGCGCGAACCTGATGTCCGCGGAACCATCGTGGAGGGTTCGCAACCGCTGGGCGGCACCTACCAGGCCCGGCCGTCGCTGTGGCGTCTGATTGACGAGGACGGGGGGCTGCGCCTGATCGCGCCCAGTGGCGACCTGACCTTCGCCCGAGCGCCGAGGGTCGTGGTCGAACGTGCGCTGTCCGGTCTGGCCTTCGGCCCCGACGATCTCGGCTATAACGAGGTCGAGGACCTGATCCGCCGGCTCACCGTCAGCGGTCTGATCGAACGCCTTGATTAGGTCGCTTGGCGTCCTGCGTCGCCATGGCCTAAGCATCAGCGGCGTCGCCCCCGACGCCGGATGGACGCCACAGTGACTGAATCGCCCGCAGACTCGCCCGGACCTGACGGCAACGCCGACGGCGATGTGCTGGAGGTCGTCATTACGACAGCCCAGGTCGGTGCCCGTCTTGACAAGGCCCTGGCCGAATCTGCCCCCGAACTGTCACGGGCGCGCATCCAGGCCCTGATTGAGGCCGGGTGCGTCCATCATGGCGACCGCCGCGTAACCAGCGGCTCGGCCAAGGCCATGGCCGGCCTCTACGCCATCGTGGCACCGCCCATCAGCACCGCCGACCCACTACCCGAGGCCATCCCCCTGACCGTCCTGTACGAGGACGCCGATCTGATCGTCATCGACAAACCCGCCGGCATGGCCGCCCATCCGGCACCCGGCAGCGAGACCGGCACCCTCGTAAACGCCTTACTTCACCATTGCGCCACATCCCTGTCCGGCATCGGCGGGGTGGCCCGTCCGGGCATCGTCCACCGGCTCGACAAGCACACATCCGGCGTCATGGTCGCAGCCAAGACCGACCGGGCCCACGCCGGCCTGTCGGCCCTGTTCGCCGCCCATGACATCGAGCGCACCTATATCGCCCTGACGCGTGGGGCCCCCTCGCCCGAATGGGGGCGGATCGAGACCCGCATCGGCCGCTCCTCGGCCGACCGCAAGAAGATGGCCGTGCTCAAGAGTGGCGGGCGCGAGGCCATCACCGACTACCGGGTCCAGGCCCGCTTCGGCGTGCCGGCCAAGGCCGGGGCCGCGCCGATGGCCGCCCGCGTTGCCTGCACCCTGCACACCGGGCGCACCCACCAGATCCGGGTCCATCTGGCGTCCAAGGGCTCGCCCCTGCTGGGTGACCCCGTCTATGGCTCGGGCAGCCCGGCGGCGGTCGTGCGCACCCTGATCGCCGAGGCAGGCCTGACCCGTCAGGCCCTGCACGCCGCCGTGCTGGGCTTCGTCCACCCGGTTACCGGCGAGGCCCTGCGATTCGAAACCGAACCGCCTGCGGACATGCAGCAGCTGGAAGCTGCCCTCGCCGGTCTGTGACGGGATTTTCGCCCGACAGTCAGCCAGTCTGACATGTAAGTATTGAAAAAGGACCCACTCTTCGATATACGTCGCGTCAGACGAACCCGTGGCGCCACGGCCACGCTCGCGAGAGCCTGTGACGATCTGCCCCTAACAATGGCGGAAACCCGTCGCTACTTGTTTCGTTGAGGGGTGAGGAACCGGTGCACGCAAGGTGGCTGGAACCGAAGGACCCGCTCGTATCTGGGTCGGAGGGACCACGAACCATGGCTGCTGTTAAATCTCTCGCGGTGATGTCGCCTGAACAGGGACTGTCGCGATACCTGACTGAAATCCGCAAATTCCCCATGCTGACCAAGGATGAGGAATTCATGCTCGCCAAGCGCTGGAGCGAGCACCAGGACTCCGAGAGCGCCCACCGCCTCGTCACCTCGCACCTGCGTCTCGTGGCCAAGATTGCCATGGGCTATCGCGGCTATGGCCTGCCGATCGGCGAGGTGATCTCCGAGGGCAATGTCGGCCTGATGCAGGCGGTCAAGAAATTCGATCCGGACAAGGGCTTCCGCCTGGCGACCTACGCCATGTGGTGGATTCGCGCCTCGATCCAGGAATATATCCTGCGCAGCTGGTCGCTCGTGAAGATGGGCACCACCGCCGCGCAGAAGAAGCTGTTCTTCAACCTGCGCAAGGCCAAGAGCCAGATCTCGGCCTTCGAGGAAGGCGACCTGCACCCCGAACACCTGTCGGCCATCGCCACCAAGCTGGGCGTGTCCGAGCAAGAGGTCACCAATATGAACCGTCGCCTCAACGGCGACGCCTCGCTGAACGCCCCGCTGCGCTCGGACGGGGAAAGCGAATGGCAGGACTGGCTGGCCGACGACACCGCCGTCTCCCAGGAAACCGCCCTGGCCGAGAGCGAGGAAAAGTCGCTGCGGATGGGTCTGCTGCAGGAAGCCATGGAAGAGCTGACCGACCGCGAAAAGCACATCCTGACCGAGCGCCGCCTCAAGGACGACCCGGTCACCCTCGAGGAACTGGCCGGCCAGTACGGCGTCAGCCGCGAACGGGTGCGCCAGATCGAGGTACGCGCTTTCGAGAAGCTGCAGAAGGCGATGCGGGCCGCGGCGGAAGAACGCAACCTCGTCGATGCCTGATCGCTGACCGGTCTCTGAACATTTCCGGCGTCTGACAACCTGGGTCAGACGCCGGAAAAGATGTCCGGTTTTGTCCTAGCCGGTCTTTTGGAGTGGCTTGGGGTCGGCCAGGGCGAGCAAACCCCTGATCGGCGCGCTCAGACTGGCCCGGGTCGGCGTGGTCCCGGAAAGACAAACCTCAAGCGCTGACGCCGCCACCACCAGGCGCGTGTTGGATATCTTGAGTCCCAGCGCCTTCAGCGTGATCGCCTGTTGTGTCACCGCGCGCACGGCCTGAACCGGATCATTATCGAACTGTGTCAGGGCCGCCGCCAAAATGCGCAGCGCCTGGTCCTTGACCGCGGCGATCTCGGCCGCGGCCCCGACCGGAGCGTCATTCTTGCGCTTCTGGGGGCCGGAATATTCACCGGAGTTGAATCGCCTGCGGTCCGGACCGACGTAGGCAACCCCCTCGACCCAGTCGCGGGGTTTCAACGCGACATTCTCGACCCGTTTGAGCAGATCGGCACTGGTGAACGGCTTGCGCAGGAATTCGTGCACACCGACGTCGCGCGCGCCCTTGATGGAGCTCGCGGTCGCCACAGCGGTCACCATGATCACAGGCGCGCTACGGCAGCCGAGGTGTGATCGTCTGAGCTGGCGAACAAAGGCCTCGCCGTCCAGCCCGGGGCCTACATGTTCGGTAAAGACGATCCCGGGTTCCAGGTCGGCCGCCCGGATCATGGCCTTGGCAGCGGTTTGCTCGACATAGATGTTTCGCGCACCCAGACCTTTCATCAGATCGCTCAAAAGCCGTGCCGCCTGCATATTGGGCTCGACGATCAGGGTGCGTCCGACGGTCGGGGCCAGCCGGGCGAGCATGCGATTATCAACTGCGAACACAAGGCACCCCCCAAAACTATGCCTGTCATACAGCCCGCCGGTTAAGAGCTCTTGAACGACACCCCAGGGACAATCTCACCCCTGAAAGGGATCGTGCATCAATATGGTGTCGTCCCGCTCGGGACTGGTCGACAGCAGCGCCACCGGAGCCGCGATCAATTCCTCGATCCGGCGTACATATTTGATCGCATTGGCCGGCAGGTCCTTCCACGAACGCGCGCCCTGGGTGCTCTCGGACCAGCCCTCGATGGTTTCATAGATCGGCTCGGCCGCCGCCTGGTCCTTCATGCCCGCCGGCAGATAGTCCAGCACCCGCTCGCCGATGCGATAGCCGGTGCAGATCTTCAGCTCGTCGAACCCGTCCAGCACATCCAGCTTGGTCAGGGCGATCCCGTGAATGCCGTTGATGGCGATCGACTGCCGCACCAGCACCGCATCGAACCAGCCGCAGCGCCGTGCCCGGCCGGTGACCGTGCCGAATTCGCGTCCGCGTTCGGCGATACGCTTGCCGTTATCGTCGAACAGTTCCGTCGGAAACGGCCCTTCTCCGACCCGGGTCGTGTAGGCTTTTACGATACCCAGTACATAGCCGACCGACCGCGGCCCCAGCCCGGATCCCGCCGCCGCCTGACCCGCCACCGTGTTGGACGAGGTCACATAGGGATAGGTCCCGTGATCGACGTCGAGCAGCGAACCCTGGGCCCCCTCGAACAGGATGCGTTTGCCGTCACGATAGGCTTGGTCGAGCATCCGCCACACCGGCTGGCTGGCGAAGGGCAGCACCTTGGGCGCGATTTCCAGCAGGGCGGTCTTCAGCCCGGCGACATCGACCTCGGCCAGACCCAGCCCCTTCCTCAGGGCGTTATGATGCGCCAGCAACCGCTCGATCTTGGCGTCCAGCGCCTCGGGATCGGCCAGATCCCCGACGCGGATCGCCCGCCGCCCCGCCTTGTCCTCATAGGCCGGACCGATACCGCGTCCGGTGGTGCCGATCTTGGTCTTGCCGGCCTGGGCCTCGCGCGCCTGGTCCAGGTCGCGATGCAGCGGCAGGATCAGACAGGCATTATCGGCCAGGGTCAGAAGATCCGGCGTGATCGTAATGCCTTGCGCCTCGATGCGACCGATCTCGTCCATCAGGGCCCAGGGGTCGACCACAACGCCATTGCCGATCACCGATGGCTTGCCCTGCACCACCCCGGACGGCAGCAGGCTCAGCTTGTAGGTGGTGTTTCCGACGACCAGCGTGTGGCCGGCGTTGTGCCCGCCCTGGAACCGGACCACGACGTCAGCCCGGTTTGATAACCAGTCGACAATCTTGCCCTTGCCCTCGTCGCCCCACTGGGCACCGACTACTGCGACATTTGCCAAGATTGTTCTCCGCGGCCCGGGGTTGGGGAATGCGGGCGCAGCCTATAGCCGGGGAATCGCCGGATGTCGTCCCATTGGACGAATTCTCATGCACCCAGTTCAGCGATTGCGCTCTCGAAAGCCCAATCCAGCCACGGCGTCATCGCCACAATATCCGCCGTCTCGACAGTACAGCCACACCAGACTCGCAGCCCCGCAGGCGCATTGCGATGGGATTCCACGTCAAACGCTGCCCCCTCGCCTTCCAGCAAGGCCTTCATCCGCTTGACGAAGGCCTGCCGACCCGCCTCGTCCAAAGCCACGACCCGGTCATCGACGATTTTCAGACAGACCGAGGTCGTCGACCGGCTCGCCGGGTCCCCGGCCAGAAAATCGATCCACTGCGTGCGCTCGACCCAGGAGCCCAGCGCCGCCGCATTGGTCCCGGTCCGGGCAATCAGGGCGTCCAGCCCGCCAATTGCCTGTGCCCATTCCAGGCCGTCGATCCAGTCCTCGAGTGTCCAGACCGAATAGGTGTTGATCATCGATCCCGAGGCCAGCGCCCGGTCGAAACCCTTGCCGTCACGCAGTCGCAAGACCTTGGGCACCGCCCGCGGCGGCTCATAGGCATCCAGTCTTGCCACGGCCCGGGGCGACAGGGCCACCACGCCGATTCCGGCCTCACCGCCCAGCGCCTTCTGGAACGAGAAGGTCACCACATCCAGCCGCGCCCACGGCAAGGGCATGGCGAATGCCGCCGAGGTGGCGTCACAGATGGCCAGCCCCTCCCGGTCCGCAGCGATGAAGTCCGCATTCGGCATGCACACGCCCGAGGTCGTGCCGTTCCACGGAAACACCAGATCCTTGTCCGGATCGACGCGCGACAGGTCGGGCAATTCGCCCCATGGAGCCGTCAGCACCTCCGGCTCCAGCTTCAGGTGATCGCGCACGTCGATCGCCCACTGCTGGCCGAAATTCTCGAAGGCCAGCACCTGCACCGGCCGCTGCCCTAACATCGACCACAGGGCCGCCTCGACCGCGCCCGTGTCCGAACCGGGTGTATAGACCAGCACCCAGTCCTCCGGGACCTCCAGCACCTGCCGCGTGAGTCTCAGCCCGTGGGCAAAGCGTTCGACCACCTCGGGCGCGCGAATCCCCCGCCCCAGCAGGGCGTGGGACAGCCCCTGTGACGACCAGCCGGGCCTCTTGGCAGTGGGTCCGGCCGAGAACCACGGCCGTTCAGGCTTCATCGTCGGCCAGGTCACCACCCTATTTCCCCGGCCGGTACGGACGCTTGTTGCGCCAGTCGGTGGCGAATTTGACGAGGGCGTCGTCCGGCTGGTCCGGCAGCGTCACGACCAGCCGGGCCAGAAGGTCGCCACGCTTGCCGGCGGCATAGGCACCCCGCCCCTTCAGGCGCAGCACCTGTCCCGAGTTCGAGCCCTTGGGAATGGTCATGCTGACCGTACCCTCCGGGGTCCGGACCGGGATCTTTCCACCCAGCACCGCATCGGGGACCGACACCGGCAAGTCCATGGTCAGGTCACCGCCGTCGCGACTGTACAGCGCATGAGGCGCGATCTTCAGCTCGATCAGGGCGTCGCCCGCAGGGCCACCCCGTCCCGGAGCCCCCTGTCCGCGTAGGCGGATCATCTGGGCGTCGGCCGCCCCCTTGGGAATGGCCACATCCAGTGTGCGTCCGTCCGAAAACTGGATGCGGCGCGTCGTACCGGCGATCGAATCCTCCAGGCTGATTTCCAGCGTGGCGCGGATGTCCTGCCCGCGTGTCGGTCCCGGACGTTCGCCCTGACGGCCCGCGCTGCCGCCGAACATGCCAAACAACTCATCCAGATCGATATTCTCGAAACCGGGCCGTCCGCCCCCGGGAGCGCCAGCTCCGCCACGCGCACCGGCGAAACCGCCACCGCCGCGAAATTGTTCGCGTCCGTCGGCGTCGATTTCGCCACGATCGTATTTGGCCCGCTTCTCGGCGTCACCCAGCAGGTCAAAGGCCGCGGTAATCCGCTTGAACCGTTCGTCCGCAGTCGTGTTGCCCGGATTCTTGTCGGGATGGAGTTCCTTGGCGAGCTTGCGGAAAGCTTTCTTGATCTCGTCCGCGCTCGCGCCCCTGGATACGCCAAGTTCCTTGTAGGGATCGCCAGCCACGTTCGCTCTTCGCTCCATCCGGTTGCAGTGCGTCAGTTAAGCCATGCACCCGGTCGCGCAAAGGGGGGATGCGAATCCGTCACGCTACACCGATCGAAACGACGGCTTCGGTTCCCCAGCCGAATCCCGGGTTCCACTGGCACACGGCTACCTCGGCCCCGGCTCCGGGACCTTCGGGAAAATCCTCCGCCAACGCCGCCGCCGGATAGACTGTCTCCGTTCCCGCCGTCTCGATCACCCGCCGCTCAATCCCGACCTCCAGTACCCGCAGCCGGTACAAGGCCGCATCGACCGACACCGGTTCCCCGTCCCAGCGGTCGCCGTACAGCCGCACCCGCGGGACCCAGTCGATTTTCAGCCCGCCCGCGCCGTCCGGCTCCACTCGCAGATGAGCCGGGCTCCAGGGGCGGTCGATCAGACCATCAAAGGTGAAATCCACCGCGCTGAACCCCACCCTGCCCGGCGGCATGCTCGCCGGTCCGGCCCGACAGCGTAGCGCCAGTCCCCGCTCCGCCGGTCCGACCTCGGCCCGCCCCGGCGCGTCGTCGAGAAACACCACCACAGACCCGATCCCGGCTCCGGCGGACATTTCCCGTTCCGTGCCCTGCTGCCCCCGCAACAACCCGTCCAGCCGCCAGACATCGCCCTCGACAAGGGTGGCGCTGCGAAATTGGACCAGTTCCCACCCGCCCCCCGCCTCGACTGCCACCAGATTGCCGCCGGCCAGCACCGCCGCCGCCGTCCGGCTCATCGGGGCCCGTCCCTCGACCCGGAGCGTCAAGGCATGAACCGTATCCCAGCGATGGCGAACCCCCGGCTCCAGGGACTCGACCAACGCCCCGACCGTGGCCGGTCTGTCGATCATCGCTCTTTGGGTCAGGGCTTCAATCGACGCTCCGGCATGCACGGCCATCGTTCGCCAGGGATCGGCCGCCACCACCGCCACTGGCCGCCCGTCGGACTCCTGTCCCGGCAGGGCCGGCAGATCCAGCATCCGCAACAGCGGCGCACCGGCCACCACCGCGGCGTCCCCCGTCCGCACGGCCCCGTCGCCGGCACCATCGTCAGGGCTACGGTAGCGCCGCACCTCCACCACCGGGCTTTCGTCCAGGGTCGCCCGGACGACCCGCCACAGACCCGGCACTCCCGCCAGGCTGACCCCGTCGCCCGGTTCCAGCTGTAGCGCCGCCAACGGCCCCGGGTTGAGCGTCAGGGCCTCGATCTCGTCCCCACCGATCAGCCGTCCGGCCGTGGCCCGCGCCAGCCCCGTGCCGCAGACGGCGGGCAGGTCCAGGTCTACCGCCCCGTCGTCACCGTCCGAACGCACAGTCACCGATCCGGTCTGATAATCGCTGTCGGCGTCGATGAACCGCACCCGCGCCGTACCCGGTCGCGGCTCCAGATCCCGACTGGCGGCCCAGCTCGCCCCTTCCTCGCCCAGCGCCAGCGCCGACGGGTCCAGCGGCAGGATGCTCTCAGGAGCCCCCAGGATCGCGATCCGCCCGCCGCGCTCGGCGGCGATTACGTCCAGACCCGCCAGCAGGGGTTCCAGCGCGTCCCGCGTCCGCATCGGTCGGTCGATGACATAGCCCGCCACCGTTCCCGGCACCGGCCCGACCGTGAAGTCATCCCCGGCCACCCCGGTCCGCTTCAGAATGGCGGCCAGCAGATCAGTCGTATCTCCGCCCATCCGGCCGTTCAGCCAGTGCCCGGCCCGCCAGGCGGTGGCGTCGGCCCAGCGCTCCAGCCGGGCCGGAAAGTCAGGCCAGGGCCGCGCGTCCCAGCACCAGACGTCAGCCCCCTCCAGCATCGGCCCGCCATAGACCGCCGAGACCGGATTGTGCGCGGGTTCATCGAAATGCTGCAGCACCGCCTCCAGCGCCCGCCGCTGCATCCGGTCATCACGGCCCCCGGTCGAAGACGGTGGCAGACTGTTCTCCGCGCTCTTGGGGTCCTGAAACAGGTTCGGCGCATTACCGCCCCGATCCACCGCCGCACAGCCGAACTCGGTCAGACGGATCGGCTTCATCCCCGGCACCCAGGCCGTCGGGGTTTGTGCCCGCACCCCGCCCGGCCGGTCGTGGTGGACATTCGACCACCAGCCGGTCAGGTCCTTGGGCCGGAACACCCAGTCCTCGCCATGGGCGGTATCGACAATCGCAGTACGCAGCTGCGCCACCCGGTCCGCTGCATCCGCATAGAACCAGTCGAAGCCCTCGCCCCCGGCGACCTGACCGGCCAGATAGGTCGGGTCGTCCGGCCCCGGATGGTTCGCCGCATCGACCCCGCCATCCCCGTCACGCCAGTCCCCCAGCGGCGGGTACCAGTCGATGCCGACGTAATCGACATCGACGTCGGCCCACAGCGGATCGAGGTGAAAGATCACGTCATCGCCGTCGTGATGGCCGAAATACTCCGACCAGTCGGCGGCATAGGACAGGCTCACTCCCGGCCCGGTCACAGCCCGGCACTCGGCCGCCAGGGTCCGCAGCTGCGCCACCGCCGGATACCCACCGTCCACGTCCCGCGTCCAGGTCAGCCCCCGCATCTCCGAGCCGATCAACAGGCCGTCCGCCCCGGTCCCGGCCGCCAGTCCGGCATAGTGCAGCGCCAGCCGCCGCAGGCCCCAGCCACCGGTTGTCCCGAACAGGCTCGCCACCTCGGCTGTCGCCCCGGCCCCGTCCTCGCCGCGGATCCGCCCGCGCCACGGATAGGCCGCCTGCCGCGCCCCGTCATAGGGGTCCGGCAGGGCATTGTCGGCCGGTATGTCCATAAAGACGAAGGGGTACAGGGTCACCGCCAGCCCGCGCGCCTTCAGCGCCGCCACCGCCTGCCGCACCGTCTCGTCCGATGGTGTCCCGCCATAGGCCGGCCCCCCACCCACCTGCGAGATCAGATGCGCCCCGCCCCGATCCAGACCCGCCACCGACCAGTCGAACGGTTCAGTCGGCTTGTCGCGTCGCTCGACCCCCGGCCGGATGACACACGACCCGGCGCGCAGGTCGTCGCCGAACCAGCCGATCACCAGACTGACCCGCTTCAGGTTCGGGCACTGCACCAGCAACTGGTCCAGCGATACCTCCAGGTCCGGCCGCCCCTGACCATTGCTGACGTTCTCGGCCACCGTCCGGGTCAGGCCCTCACGCCGCAGCACCGCCTCGGTGGCCAGCACGAACTCCCCGGCCCCGGGGATCAGGCACACACCCTCCAGCCGGTCCTCCAGTCGCGGTTCGCCGCCCCGCGCCCGGCGGAACACCTCGAAGGCCAGCTGCGGCGGCCGGTCGCCATAGGGCGTCAGCGGCAGGTCCTCGAACAACACATAGGCCGTACCGCGACAGGCCGGGGCCGTCCCCTCCACCGCCTCGATCAGCGGGTCCGGCATCTGGTCTTCGGTGCCGCGATAAACCCGCATCGTCACCCCGGCCAGGTCCATCGGCCGGCCGTCAGCCCAGACCCGGCCGACCCCGTCGATCGGCCCCTCACACAGGGCCACGGCGAAGCTCAGCGCATAGTCGTAATCGACCGTCCGCGGCCCGCCCTTGCCGCCCGAATGCGTGGTGCGGCTTTCCAGAAACCGCGCCGCCCAGATCACCTGACCCGTCACCCGTGCCCGCCCGAACACACAGGCCATCGGCGCACCGTCGGCCGACGACTGGATCTTCAGCGACTCCAGCCGCGGTCCCCGCTGCCGCGCCGGCGACAGCGAGGCGACCAGACCGCGATCGGCCATCCCGCCCAGGGCCGCCCCGATCGTCTGGCCGACGCCACCGCCGACCGCCGCGCCGATCCCGCCCAGCACCACCTGCGCCATTCAGCTGCCTCCGTCCGTCACGCCTGGCCAGGTGAAGGCCGCAACCAGCCGCCGTCGCCACCAGCTTCCCATCCAGCTCTCGACCACCGACCGGCCCCAATAGGCGTGAATCATCCGCCACTCGGCCCCCGCGTCCTCGCTCAGCACCGCACAGTGTTTGGCCGGGGCCCCGGCGCTCATCCGGAACAGCAGCACATCCCCCGGCTCCGCCTGCCCCGCCGGAATCTCGATCAGCCGGCGCCGCGCCGCCGCCAGCAGGGTCTCCTCCCCCCCGACCTCGGCCCAGTCGGCGCTGTAGGGCGGGGCCGCTTCCGGCTCCGTCCCGTACAGTTCGCGCCAGACGCCGCGCACCAGCCCCAGACAGTCCGCCCCCTCGCCCTTCACACTGGCCTGATGCCGGTAGGGCGTGCCCAGCCAGCTGCGCGCCGCCTCCAGCGCCGCCGCCCTCATCGCCGACTCCCGCCGTCATGGCGTCCACCCCCGACCGGATGGGCCGTCAGGAAGTCGTCGCCGGGAATGTCGGGAAAGCCCTGGAAATTGAGCCCATTGCCGAACACCCCGGTACAGGTCGCCCAGCGTTTGTCGCAGCCCTGCCCGGGAAAGGCCGTCGTATCGACCCGACACCGCCCGTCGCCCAGAACCGCATCACAGTCGCGGCCATAGGTCCGCCCGACCACCCGTTCCAGCGCCGCCAGCGGCCCCTCCATCTCGGCGACGAGCCCCTCACCCTCCCGCCGCAGCCGGGTCAGGGTCGCGGTCCACAGCCGCACCGCCAGCGTCGGCTCGCGCCAGTCGACCCGCCACAGCGCCACCCGGGCCCCGTCATAGCGGCCGGCGCGGATATCGGCCTCGGTCAGGGCGTCATCGTCCAGTCCGCCGCTGGCGACGAAGCTTCCCGCCGTCGACCCGACGGCACTCTCGCCCGCACCCGCCATCCAGCCGCTTGCCGCCCGGCACACCACCCCGTCCACGGTCAGATCGCGGTCGTGATCGGTGAACCCCGTCACCACCCCGTCGCGCCGCGTCAGTCGCCAGACATGGCACAGGGTCGCCGTCCCGCTCTCGATACGGGCCGCCATCTCCTCCGGTATGTCGCGCATGGGTTCAGACCCTGATCTCGACCAGCGGCATGGCCACCATCCGGCCCGCGCCGAAGGTCTCCAGCGTCACCTCGATCCGGTCGGCGTCGAACCGCACCGGCGTGTCGAAGACGAAGCCCGCCGTCACTTCGGCTCCGGTGACCGGCGGCACCGCCAGGGTCACATCCCCAGTCGTCGCCTCGACACTGAATGCTGTCCCGTCCAGCTCGGCACCATCCACTGCCACCCGAACCGATCCCGCCACCGGCTTGGTGATGTCCCGCATCTGGTCGCCATAGGCCTTGCCCAGCGCAAACACCGTCGCCACGCCGTCGCCGGTCCCCAGAATCTGGTCTGTCGCCGTCACCACCGCCCCGGGCGAGCTGGATTTGAAATCGGCGAAATCGCGAAACCGGAACCCGTACAGCCGCCCCCGCCGCGCCTCGAAGAAGGCGGTCAGGGTCGCCATGTCGTCCAGCGACCGCAGGTTCGCCCCGATCAGATAGCGCCGCCGCCCCTGGGCCCAGGGCGTCGACCGCCGCTCGAAGCCCGAGCCCAGCGTCACCACCTCGGTGCGCCGCTCCACACCCCCGGTCGAACCGAAGGCCAGCCGCGCCGGCAGGCTCACCTCATGAAAGGCCATATGTGAGCTCCTTTTAACTTGTTCGGGGAGCAATGTTCGATCAACGTCAGCCCCCTGATCGCGCAGGAGGGCGAGCAATGACCACCGACATGTCCACCCAGGTTCCGGGCTTCGACTGGAAGACCCTGCTGTTTTCGTTTGAGGGCCGCATCCGGCGCTCGCATTTCTGGATCGGCTGGCTGATCCTGCTCGGCGTCAGCGTCGTCGCCGGCTGGATTCCGATTCTCGGCGGCCTGATCGCCCTCGTCCTGATCTGGCCCAATCTCGCCATCGCCGTGAAGCGGCTGCACGACATGGGTCAGACCGGCTGGCTGGTGGCCATCCCGTGGGTCGTGACTATCGTCGCCCTGGTCGTCGGTATCGGTACAATCGGCTTTTCGGCCATCACCAATGCCACGGCCCTCGACAATGAAGACCCCGCCGCCATCTTTGCCCTGCTCGCTCCGGCGATGGGCATGATGGCCGTGATCTGCCTGGTCAATCTCGGTTTCCTGCTGTGGATCGGCCTCAGTTCCGGCACCACCGGTGACAACCGCTTCGGTCCCGATCCCAAGGCCCTGTAATTCTAGAGCCGGCGCGCGCCCAGCGATACGGCGCGCGCCAGCATCCGGGCGATCTGGGCCTCGGACCGCAGCAGGGCCGGGGCGCCGCCGTCGACGCTGACGTTGATCGTCACCCCCGGTCCGGTCACGGGCTCGATGGTCCCGCCGCCGTCCGGACGGAACACCTCCGGCCCGCGCTCTCCGACCAGATAGGCCGCCCCCGCCGATACCGGCCCGCCCTCAGCCCGCGTACCGCCGAACAGCCCGCCCAGCGCCGCCGCCAGGGCCGCGCCCAGCCCGCCGCCTTTCGCGTTTCCGGCCCCGGAATTGACCGCCGCCAGCACCGCCCGTGCCAGTTCAGCCAGGCTGATCTCCCCGTCCGCCGCCGCCCGCGCCAGCGACCGGGCCAGACTCTCGCCGGCCCGGTCGAACGCCTCGCCGATCGCCCCCGCCGCCCGCTCCGCCGGTTCCCGCAACGACTCCAGCGCCGCCGCCGCCTCCGCCGCCCGCTCCGGCACAGTGCCGAGTCCGTCGGTTTCAAACCCTTCGGTCATGTCTCCTCCCCGTCGCGCAGCGAGGGGGAGGGGGACCACGAAGCGGTGGAGGGGTACGCCCCCTCACAGACCTCATCCGGCCACGCCGCCATCATCCGCTCGAACCCATCCCGCCCCATCGGCACCGGCCCTGCCGGTCGCTCCGTCAGCATCCGCCACTCCTTCAGCGACAGCCGCCAGAAGGCCGCGGGCGTCACCCCGGCCCGCGCCGCCACCCGCAGCATCTCGCCCCACGGCGTCATGCCACTCGTCATCCTCCGGCTTGACCGGAGGAGGCCGCAAAGGCCCGGGCCACCGCCTCGGCCGCCTCGCGCGGATCCACCGTCGCCCGCGCCAGTTCGTCAGCCAGCGCACCCTCACCGCCCCCGCGCAACAGGGCCGCCAGCACGATCATCAGATCCCCCGCCGACAGTGCGCGCATCCGCGCGCTCAGCGCCGCGATCCCGGCCACTTCCAGTCCAGTCTCGATCTCGGCCAGCGCCCCCAGCGTCAGACACAACCGCCGCTCCGCTCCGGCCAGGGTCGCCGTCACCTCGCCGCGCGCACCGTTGGCCCCGGTCACAGCGCCGTAAACCCGATCTCGCCCGCACTCGCCAGGCTGATGGCGAAGCTCGCTTCGCCCTCATGCTCCCCGGCATATTCCAGCGCCGCCACCAGGAACGGCCCTTCCAGCACCCCGAAATCGGGCACGATCAGCTGCCAGCCCGGTGCCGTCTGGGCGAAGAAGGCCTCGCGGATCAGGGCGTCCGAGGCGGCGTCACGAAACACCCCCTGGCCGCTCACCGCCGCCGACCTCACGCCCGCCCCGGCCAGCAGTTCGCGCCAGCGCCCGGCGCTGTCACCGTCGGTCGCATCGACCGTCCGCGCGTTCAGCGAGATCGTCCGCGCCCGCAGTCCGGCGACGGTGACGAACACCCCCGGCCCGTCCTCGATCTTCAGCAAGATGTCCTTCCCGCGTTGTGCGGCCATGTCCGTGCTCCCTTCCCTGTCGCCTCAGCCGGCAATGTCTTCGGTCACCGCCCGCACCCGGATCACCGCCCAGGTCCGGGCCCCGTCGCCGCCACGGAACACATCGGCCAGGGTCACCCCCAGCGACACCGTGCGGATCCCGCCGCTCTCCAGCGCCGCGCCCTCCAGCCGCGCCCGCACCGCCGCCACGATGGCCCGCACCTCCTCGGTGCCTTGAAAGCGCGAGATGACAGTCAGCGACAACCGGTGCTCGATGCCACAGCCCTCGGCCGCCACCGGACGACTGGCACTGCGACCGATCAGCAGGTGCGGAAACCCGGCGTCGCGCGGCGGTGCGTCCCACACCCGTCCGTTCAGCAGGGCTGACAGGGTGGCGTCGGCCGTCAGATGAGCGATCAACGCCGCCTGCAGCGCGCTCTCATGATCGCTCATGGCCGCCGCTCCAGATCCGCTCGCACCCGCCCCGGCCGCTCGGCATCAACCTCGACCGCGACCACGGTCCAGTCGTCACCGTCGAAGCGCAGCACCCGGCCCGCGACCAGACGCGGATCGGCCCGGGTCTCGACCCGCATGGTCTCGATCATCCGCGTCACCCCGGCCTCGGTCCGCTCGCGTCGCCGTCGCGATCCGGCCTTCAGCCAGACCCAGCCCAGTGGCTCGAAACTGACCGCCTGCCCGCCCTGGGGCGTCTGCGTCTCCGTCGCCGCCAGCAACTCGGCCAGCCGCCGCCCGCTCACAGCCGCACCGCGCGATAGGGGGCGATCCAGGCCACCACCGGGCCGATCGGCATCTCCCGCTCACCCCGCTCATAGGCCCGCAGCACCAGCATCAGCACCGCCAGCCGCAGCGGAGCCGCTGACGTCGCGTCCAGCGCCGCCCCGACCTCCCCCTCAACCCGCGCCTGCGCCGCATCGATCAGGGTCTGGATCAGCCCGTCCTCGGCGTCATGCTCGACGCGCAGGAACAGTTTCGCCTCGGTGAGGCTCACCGGTGCAGTCATGGGAATTCTCCGTATCTCCTTGTCCTTCTCCCCTTGCGGGAGAAGGTGGCCCGCGAAGCGGGTCGGATGAGGGGTCAAACCGACCGATCGTCAGGCGTCTGTTCGACCCCTCACCCGCCCGCGCCAGGACGACCGCTGTCGCGGTCGTGCGCGGTCTCCCTCTCCCGCAAGGGGAGAGGGGTCCTCGCCTCAGCTCACCGCGAACTTCATCACCTTGATGGCGTCGAAATTCTGCACGCCGCCGCCGACGCGCTTGGTCGTGTAAAACAGCACATAGGGTTTGGCCGAATAGGGGTCGCGCAGCACCCGCACCCCGGCCCGGTCGACGATCAGATAGCCGCGCTGGAAATCACCAAACGCGATGGCGGCACTGTCGGCGGCGATGTCCGGCATCGTCTCGATCTCGGTCACCGGATAGCCCAGCAGCGAGGCCGTCTCCCCCGCTCGCGTCGCCGGCTGCCAGATATAGTTGCCGTCGGCGTCCTTGAATTTGCGCACGGTCGAGACCGTCCGCCGGTTCATCACGAACCGCCCGTTGGGCCGATAGCGGGCCTTGGGCGCATAGACCAGATCGATCAGCCGGTCGGACGGGTTCGCCGCCGCGAAAGCCCCCGCCGCGCCCGAGGCCACATAGCCGATCTCGCCCCAGGCGTGGATCGACTCATCGACGACGGGATAGCTGAGAAAGCCCTTCGGCTTGTTGATCCCGTCACCGCTGACAAAGGCCGTGGTCTCCTGGGCCGCGAAGGCATCCTCGACCTCGCCCGCCAGCCATTCATCGAGGTTGATCATGGCGTCGTCCAGCAGGCTCTGGGTCGCCGCCGGCGAAGCGTAGAGATCGGCCGCCGGGAACTCCAGCAGGGCCAGGGTCGCCGGGTCCGTCTCGGGCCGCGGCGCGGTCTCGGCCACCCAGCCCGCCGTCACCCCGGCCGTCGACACCGGCTTGCGAAACACGCCCGCCCCGATGGTGCGCACTGTGGCGATCTCGCGCATCGGACTGCCCGCCATCAACCGCCGGTCGATGGCCCGCTCGGTCTCCGGCGGCACCACATAACCGCCCGAATCCGCCGCCAACGACAGCCCCGCCTTCAGCTCCAGCCCGTTCGAATTCCCGGTCTTCAGATAACCGTCAAACGCCGCCTTCGTCTCCTCCCCCTCATAGGGGGAGGTGGCCCGGCCAACGGCCGGGACGGAGGGGGCCAGTTCCGGTCGCCGCCCCTCGCTGACCACCCGGTCCAGTCGCGCCTGCGCCGCCCCCACCGCCTGGTCGATCCGCGCCACCTTGGCCTCCAGCAAGGGATCGGCCGCAGCCTTCTTCTCGATCTCGTCCAGCCGGGCGTCATTGGCCCCTTTGAACGCTTCAAAGGCCGCCATCATCTCATGCATGGCAGCGCGCGCCCCCGGCGTGGCCGGGGCCTGTTTGGTCTCTTTCATAGTGTCTCCGCTTGAAGGAAAGGCGGGCCCAGGCCACGCCCGTTTCACCCGACGGTCATCCGTCGCGGTTGTTCAGGAGGCACGAAGCCCCCTTCGCTCTGAGGTCCGCCCATTGCCCGGGCCGGATGGACAAGCGGCCGTCGACCGCTACTGTCCCGATCTGAAAGTAATGCTGACCGTCCGCGCCGGAGTCCCCCATGATCCGTACCCTCGCCGGCGGCACCGCCGCCCTCGCCCTGCTGCTGGCCCCGCTCGCGGCGACCGCCCAGGCGGCGGACCCGGCCGCCGACAATGCGCTCCACATCCTGACCCGCTCGATCGGCTTCCGCACCGTCGAGGGGGCCGGCCAGGTCCCGGCCTATGCCGCCTGGCTCAAGGGCCTGCTGGTCGATGGCGGCTATGCCGACAGCGACGTGCAAATCGAGTCCATCGGCGAAACCGCCGCCCTGATCGCCCGCTGGCCCGGCAGCGACCCCGACCTCAAGCCCCTCGTCCTGCTGGCCCATATGGACGTGGTCCAGGCCGACCCCGCCGACTGGACCCGCGACCCCTTCACCGCCGTGGTCGAGAACGGCTACGTCTACGGACGCGGGGCACTCGACAACAAGGCCGACCTGTCGGTGCTGGTCGCCACCCTGATCCAGCTGCGCCAGTCCGGCTGGACGCCGCGCCGCTCCATCGTCCTGGCCCTTTCGGGTGACGAAGAGACCGCCATGACCACCGGTCGCTGGCTGGCCCAGCAGCTTCGTGATGCCGAAATGGTGCTCAACGCCGACGCCGGCGGCGGCCTGCTGGCCGAGGACGGCACCCCCTCGGTCTACAAGCTGCAGGCGGCGGAAAAGACCTATGCCGACTATACGCTCACCGTCACCGACGCCGGCGGCCACTCCAGCCGTCCCGGGCCGACCAATGCCATCTATCGGCTCAACGCCGCCCTGACCCGGCTGGCCGCCTACAAATTCCCGGTCAGCTACAGCCCCATCACCACCGCCTATATCGCCGCTACCGGCCCGCGCGTGACCGGCCCGTCCGGGGAAGCCCTGCGCCGTCTGGCCGTCGATCCCGCCGACGCCGAAGCCATCGCCGTGCTCAACGCCGATCCCGAATATGTCGGCCTGATCCGCACCACCTGTATCGCCACCATGATCAACGGCGGCCACGCCCCCAACGCCCTGCCGCAGCGGGCCACGGCCAACGTCAACTGCCGCATCTTCCCCGGCACGACCATGGCCCGGATCCAGACCACCCTGACCGGCATCATGGCCGACCCCGGCGTCACGGTTGCGTATCAGGACTCCGGCACCGTCGACGCCCCGTCCTCGCCCCTGCGCCCCGACCTGACCGCCGCCATCACCGCCGCCGTCCACGCCCGCGCCCCCGGCCTGCCGATCGTCCCGACCATGGAGGCCGGCGCCACCGACACCATGCATTTCCGCGCCCTCGGCGTGCCCGGCTACGGCGTCTCCTCGGTGTTCATGAAGCCCTCGGACGACTTCGCCCACGGCCTCAACGAGCGCCTCCCCGTCGCCACCCTCGCCCCCGGAGTCCGCCAGTGGGACTCCCTGCTGCGCACCCTGGCGCAATAGGGGTCACACCACCGCGAACCGCGCCCCCGGCAACATCGGAAACGTTACCAGCGACACCTCCCACAGGTCGACCGCCACCAGCACCCGCAGCCGCCCCTCGCGCCGCGCCTTCGCAGCCCGGAAGCCGATCGACAGCCCGTCCAGCGCCCCGGCCCGGGAAAGCGCCGCGGCGAAGCGCGCCTCAGCCGACCAGTCCATGATCCGTCCCCGGACGAACAGGCCCCGGTCGTCCTCGACCAGCCTGTCCCAGACCCCGACCACCGCCCGCGCCTCATGCTGGTGCAGCATCCGCACCCCGTCGGCCCCGGTCCGGGCCAGACTGTCGGCGAAGGCCCCGCGCGCCACCACATCCCCGTCCAGATCGGCCACGCCCCACAGCGAGGCATAGCCGCTGATTTCCACACTCCCTCTCCCCCTGCGGGAGAGGGAGACCGCGCACGGCGGCGCAGCCGTCGTGCTGGCGCGGTCGGGT
>TARA_R110002012_G_scaffold57941_17_pt1 | contig 57191 bp, 54 predicted proteins | sample TARA_R110002012 | Tara Oceans TARA_R110002012 (sample SAMEA4396515) | marine metagenome | biome: Westerlies Biome; feature: [DCM] deep chlorophyll maximum layer (ENVO:01000326); material: water (ENVO:00002006), including particulate matter (ENVO:01000060) such as... | depth 40 m
CGATCGAGACCAAGTGCACAAGTGGTATCCTCGTTCCACGCCTTGTTTCGGTCGGCCCTCGACACGAAAAAACCCGCTTCCGAAAGGAGGCGGGTTTTTTTGTCTGCCGTTGAAAACCCTGCCCGAAGGCAGGAGGGCAAGCAAGATTACTTGATCTTGGCTTCCTTGAATTCAACGTGCTTCTTGGCAATCGGGTCGTACTTGGTCTTCACCATCTTTTCGGTGAAGGTACGGCTGTTCTTCTTGGTTACATAGAAAAAGCCGGTGTCAGCGGTCGACAGGAGCTTGATCTTGATTGTGGTCGCCTTGGCCATGGTGTCTTGCCTTCTTCAAAAATGAAGCCGCGGACAGCACACATGGCTCCACGGCGAAACTTGCGCGGAAACTACAAAAGCCGCCGGGAAAGTCAAGTCCGTTTTGGCCGCAGCAGGATACGAAACAGTGTCAGGGCCACATAAAGTGCGAAAAAGAACGCCAGCGCCCAGGAGAATCCATGATCGCCGGCAACATCCATCGAAACGCCGATGGTCTGCGGACCGACCAGCATGCCCAGCGCATAGCAGAACACGAAGGCGGCGTTGGCCGATGCGAGGTCTGCGCCATGCAGCTTGTCGCCCAGATGCGCCAGCCCGACCGTATAGAGACCGGCGACGCTGCCGCCCCAGAACAGCAGGATCACGGCCGTCAGCAGCCAGTTGTGGATGAGGAAGGGCAGGGCAAGTGACCCAACCAGGCCGATAAAGGCAAACAGCGACAGCAGCGGCCGCCGGTCCTTCATCCGGTCGGCAACCAGCCCGACGGGGATCTGGAACAGCACGTTGCCGAGCCCCATCATCATCAGAAGCAACGCGCCTTCTGATTCGGTGAAGCCGGTCCGGTTGGCATAGACCGGAAACAGCGACAGCCCGCCTGATTCGACCGCGCCGAAGATGAACACCGCAGCCGTTGCCGTGGGAACCAGGAACACGTAGCGCATGAACGAGTGACTTGGCGTCGTCTCGATGATCGGATTTTCCTTGCGTGCCATCAGGATCGGAATGGCGGCCAGCAGGATGATGCCTGCGCCAATGGCAAATGGCATGATGCCTTCCGATCCGATCACCGAGAAGATCAGCGGGCCGGCTGCAAAACCGAGCGACAGCACGGTGGCGTAGATCCCGAGCACTAGCCCCCGCCGTGAAGGCGGCGCTGCGGTGTTGATCCAGAATTCCGACAGCACGAACAGGATGGTGATCGCGCCATGGAATATGATGCGCAGCGGAAACCACATCCACAACGCCTCGGCATAGTAGAAGCCAAGCGCACTTGCCGAGGCTGCAATGATCGACAGCACCATGGTGGTGGTTACGGTCAGTCGTTGCGCGATCATCGTGGAAATCGGCGCCGCCACGATCGCTGCAACACCGGCCATGGCCGAGTTGAGCCCGATCATCGAGGACGAGACGCCGCGTTTTTCGAGAATGATGGACAAAAGCGGCAGCCCCAGGCCGATGGCAATGCCGACCGCCGTAATGGCAGAAACGGCGGCGATCAGGGCAGGCCAATGAATCTCCTCACGGATCACGGGGGTGCGGAGGGATGGATTGTCCATGTGGGGTCGCCCTAAATCAATTCGCGAACGAATCGTCCGTTGCGGGAGTAGTAGAACGGAACCGCTTTGCCAAATGGTAAAGACGGGTCTTCCGCCAGTGCGTCGACCAGGTCAGAGAGGATCACCCGGGTGATCCTGGGCAGGGGATGGCTTTCATGCGCGTCGACCGGCAACCATGTCAGGTCATGCAGTTCCTCGCTGTCCTGCACGGCGTCCGGCTCGAGGCCGAGCTCATCGCAAAAACAGGCAAAGAAGCGCGTGTCGAAGCGGCGCGACTGGCCCGGAGGCGTGATGGCGCGGGCAAGAAAGCGGAAGCGCGAGACATCCGGACGCAGCTGGTCCGCATATTCCGATGGCGTGAGAGACAGATGCGCCTCTTCCATCATTTCCCGCGCCGCGGCGACGGCGAGGCCGCGGGCCGCCTTGTCGTGAAACCGGGCCCGGGTTCGCGCCATCAGCTTGTTCAGCACCTCATCCTGCAGCGGTTGGGCAAGTGGCACCCTGTTGTCGCCGGGATCACGCCGGCCGCCGGGAAACACGTAAAGATCCGGCATGAAGGCATGCGCCTTGCCACGCTTTCCCAACAGCGCCCGTGGCGTCGTGCTGCTCCGATCCAGCAGGATGAGCGAGGCGGCGTCGCGCGGGGATCGGGTCGGATGCCGCTTTTCACTGGTTCGCGCCTGGTGATCCTCCGTCAGCAGCGCGGTGTTGGCGGCAACACTGTCATTCATCGCACATCCTCATGCGCGGTGTCGGCCAGCATCGGCTCTTCCGAATGCCCGCCAAAGCCGTGCATGCGCAAGGCCCATTGCAGTCCGATGACGCCGCCCTTGATCGAAGGCAGCATCGCCAGTGTCAAAATGATGGTGATCGGGATCCAGATCATCAGGTGCTGCCAGCTTTCAAGCACCAGCCAGGTGTCGGTGGCCATGAAACCGGCAACAACAATGTGGCCGACGATGAAGATCGCCAGATAGGCCGGAAAATCATCGGCACGGTGGTGGATCATCTCCTCGCCGCAGTGCGCACAGGCATCAACCGGTTTCAGAAACGCCCTGAACAGCTTGCCTTCGCCGCAATTGGGGCAGCGGCAGAACAGGCCGCGCTTGACCGCGCGCCAGGTATCCCGCGGAGCTTCCTTGTCATGGGCAGTGTTGCCGCCGAATTCGAGCATCTCTCTTCTCCTGAACTGAACACGCGTCCTGGACGCTGCAGATTTCTTGCCCGGCGTAGGCTCAGCGCCGTCCACGAGGGGGCCTGGTGCCGGGTTTCTTTGGCCCGCCGCGCTTGGCCCGGCCGGACTTGTGGAACGAGCGGGTGCCGGTGGGCATCTTCTGGCCTTCGCTGAGCATCTCGAATCGCATCGACCCTGCCAGCGGTATGACTTCGACGAGCTTGACCTCCACCCCATCACCAAGACGATAGCCCAGACCGGTTTTCTCGCCGGTCAGCGCCTGATGTGCCTCGTCATAGTGATAATAGTCCAGCCCCAATGTGGAAACCGGAATAAAGCCATCTGCGCCAAATTGAGGCAGGCTGACAAAGAGACCGGATTTGGTCACGCCGGAAATCCGGCCGTCAAAGGCTTCGCCGATGCGGCCGGCGAGGTGGTGCGCCACCAGCCGGTCGACGGTGTCGCGTTCAGCCGCCATGGCGCGCCGCTCGGTGACGGAAATTTCCGCGGCGATGTTTTCAAGCGCAGCTTCCTCCGATGGCGTGATCCCGCCTTCGCCCAGGCCGAGCGAGCCGACCAGCGCCCGGTGCACGATCAGGTCGGCATAGCGCCGGATCGGAGAAGTGAAATGCGCATATTTCATCAGGTTGAGGCCGAAATGCCCCAGATTCTCCGGCGAGTAGATGGCCTGGCTCTGGCTGCGCAGAACCATCTCGTTGACCATGCCCTGATAGGGCTGATCGACAGCCTTGGACAGGATGCCGTTGAATGAATTGGCTCGCACCGAAGCACCGCGCGCCAGCGACAGGCCGAGCGTGCCGAGAAATTCGCGCAGCACTTCCTGTTTTGCCAGCGAAGGCTCGTCGTGAACCCGGTAGATCAGTGGCTGTTTGCGCTTTTCCAGCGTTTCCGCGGCCGCCACGTTGGACTGGATCATGAATTCCTCGATCAGCCGGTGCGCGTCGAGCCGTTCGGGCACGATCACCTTGTCGACCTTGCCTTCCGGGGTCAGCAGGATCTTGCGCTCGGGCATGTCGAGATCAAGCGGCTGGCGCCGGTCGCGCTCGCGCTTGAGCACCGCGTAGGCCTTCCACAAGGGCTTGAGGACCGTCTCCAGCAACGGCCCGGACTTGTCGTCGGGATTGCCGTCGATTGCGGCCTGGGCCTGCTGATAGGACAGTTTCGCCGCGCTCTTCATCATCACGCGGTGAAACTTGTGACCGACCTTGCGGCCTTCGGCGGAAAACACCATGCGGAGCGCCAGCGCCGGGCGGTCTTCGCCTTCGCGCAGCGAACACAGGTCATTGGAGATCCGCTCGGGGAGCATCGGCACGACCCGGTCGGGGAAATAGGCCGAGTTGCCGCGTTTGAGCGCCTCGCGGTCGAGCGCCGATCCGGAGCGCACATACCAGGAGACGTCGGCGATCGCCACGGTGGCGATCATGCCGCCGGGATTGTCGGGCGAGGGGTCTTCCTCGGCATAGACCGCGTCGTCATGGTCCTTGGCGTCATGCGGGTCGATGGTGATCATCGGAATGTGACGCCAGTCTTCGCGGCCCTGGAGCGGTGCCGGCTTGGCGTTCTCCGCCGCCTCGATCACCTCGGCGGGGAAGACATGCGGGATGCCGTGCGCATGGATGGCAATCATCGAGATCGCCTTCTCGCCCTCGACCGACCCCAGCACTGCGTGCACCTTGGCGCGCGGCAGCCCCATGCGGCCCAGCCGCGCGGGTTCCGCCTCGACCAGGTCACCGTCCTTGGCGTCTCCGGTGAAATCGCGATCTACAACCAGTTCCTCGCCGCGCCGTTCGATCGGCATCAGCCGGCCGCCGCCGCCGGGGATTTCCCGAAACACGCCGAGGACCAGGCCGTCGCGCCGGTCGAGAATTTTCATGATCCGGGCGGTGTAGCTGGTGCCCTTGCCGTGCGTGGCCGGGAAGATCCGCGCCAGGACCCGGTCGCCGATGCTCGCCGCCGTCGATGGTGTGCGTGACTTGCCACGGTCGCGCCCGGCGTTCGACTGCCGAACGATTACGGCCGGAGCCGCGCCATGATCCTCGAGCCATTCCGCCGGACGGGCGACCAGATCGCCGTCGCTGTTGCGCAGGGTGATTTCAAGCACCGCCACAGCGGGCAGCGTGCCGGGGCGCCTGAGCATCTTCTTGTCCCGCTCGATCAGGCCTTCTTCTTCCAGCTCTCTGAGCACATCCTTGAGCTCGGCCCGTGTGTCGCCCTTGATGCCGAAAGCCTTGGCAATGTCGCGCTTGGAGGCCCGGTCCGGGTTCTCGCTCAGATACCGCAGGATGGTTTCCTTGTCGGGCATGTCGCCACGGCGGAAAGCCGGACGCGCATCCGTTGCCGCGCCGTCACTTTTGCCAGACGATGGCTTGCCTGCCCGTGGCTTGCGCGGAGGATGTGCCAAATTCAGTCCTTCTTTGCCGTCGCGGCTGCGGTTTTCTTGGCCGCCGCAGGTTTCTTTGCTGCGGTCGTCTTCTTCGCTGCCGTCGTTTTCTTGGCAGCAGCTTTTGGTTTGGTCTTCGCCTTGGTGGCTTTCTTCGCCGGCGCCTTGGTCTTCTTGCCCGAGGCGGCAGCCTTGGCGGCGATCAGTTCAAGCGCTTCTTCGACCGTCACTTCGGTCGGCACCTTGTCCTTGGGCAAGGTGGCGTTGATCTTGCCCCAGTTAACGTAGGGGCCGTATTTGCCGTCACGAACGGTGACAGGGCCGCCATCGGGATGCTCGCCCAGCTCTTTCAGCGCGGCCGGTGTTCCACGCCCGCGGCCTGGCCCCTTGGCTTTCTTCTCGGCGATTACGGTGACCGCGTGGTTGAGGCCGATGGTAAACACGTCCTCGACGCTTTCAAGATTGGCATAGGTGCCATCATGCAGCACGAACGGTCCGTAGCGGCCGAGCCCTGCAGTGATCATCTTGCCGGTCTCGGGATGCTCGCCGACCTCGCGCGGCAGCGCGAGCAGCGACAGCGCCTTCTCGAAATCGATGCTGGCGACTTCCCACCCCTTGGGCAGGCTGGAGCGCTTGGCTTCCTTGCCTTCGCCGCGCTGCACGTAAGGGCCGAAACGGCCGGTCCGCAAGGTAACCGGCTCGCCGGTTGCCGGGTCCGTGCCCAGCTCCTGCGGCTCGTTGGAAAGTGCTGCGTCGGCGTCCGAACCGTTGGAGGAGAGCTGCCGGGTGAAGTTGCAGTCGGGGTAGTTCGAGCAGCCGACAAAGGCGCCGTATTTGCCGAGCTTCAGCGACAGGTTGCCGGTGCCGCAGGTCGGGCAGATGCGCGGGTTGGAGCCGTCCTCGCGCTCCGGGAAGACCAGCGGGGCGAGTGCCTCGTTCAGTGCATCGAGCACCTGGGTGACGCGCAACTCCTTGGTGTCGTCGATATGCGCATGGAACTCCGTCCAGAATTCGCGCAGCACGTCTTTCCAGGCCAGTTCGCCGGCAGAGATCCGGTCGAGTTTTTCTTCCAGATCGGCGGTGAAACCGAATTCGACATAGCGGTTGAAGAAATTCTCCAGGAACGCGATCACCAGGCGGCCCTTGGGTTCGGGCGTCAGCCTGCGGTTTTCGATCGTCACATAATCGCGGTCGCGCAGCGTCGCCAGCGTCGAGGCATAGGTCGAAGGCCGGCCGATGCCGAGCTCTTCCATCTTCTTGATCAGTGAGGCTTCGGAAAACCGCGGCGGCGGCTCGGTGAAGTGCTGCGAGGCATTGATCTTCTCCTTGGCCAGCGCTTCCTTTGCGTTGATCTGCGGCAGCCGGCCATCATCGTCGCCATCGCCGTCAGACTGCTCGCCATCTTCCTTGGCATCGGTGTAGGCGGCGATGAAGCCGTCGAAACGGACCACGGAACCGGTGGCGCGCAAGCCAGCCGTCTTGCCGTCCTTGGACGCCGTGATGTCCACAGTGGTGCGCTCGATCTCGGCAGACGCCATCTGGCTGGCGATCGCCCGCTTCCAGATCAGGTCGTAAAGCTTGAGCTGGTCGGCATCGAGATATTTCTTCAGCTCATCCGGCGCCCGCTCGAATCCGGTCGGCCGCACGGCTTCGTGGGCTTCCTGCGCATTCTTCGCCTTGGTCGAATAAAGACGGGCCTTTTCAGGTACGTAGCGGTCCCCGAACCGGGTTCCAATCGCCGCCCGGGCCTCGTCGATCGCCTCGGGCGCCATCTGGACGCCGTCGGTACGCATATAGGTGATCAGACCCACGGTCTCGCCACCGATGTCGATGCCTTCGTAAAGTTTCTGCGCCACCTGCATGGTGCGCGAGGCGTTGAAGCCGAGCTTGGAGGAGGCGGCCTGCTGCAGCGTGGAGGTGGTAAACGGAGGCGACGGGTTGCGGCGTGTCGGCTTGGCTTCGACGCTGTCGGCGACAAAGGAGGCGCCTTCGAGCATGTCCTTGATCTGCCCGGCCAGATCGCCCTTGGTGATAGACATCTTGGTGATCTTCTCACCGTCATGCGATGTCAGCCGGGCGGTAAACCCTTCGCCGCGCGGTGTCTTCAGCTCCGCCGCAATCTGCCAGTATTCCTCGGAGATGAAGCGTTCGATCTCGCTTTCACGATCGCAGACCAGCCTGAGCGCCACCGACTGCACCCGTCCGGCAGAACGGGCGCCAGGCAGTTTCCGCCACAGCACCGGCGAGAGATTGAAGCCGACGAGGTAGTCGAGCGCCCGGCGCGCCAGGTAGGCGTCGACCAGCGGCGTGTCGATCTCGCGCGGATTGGCCATCGCGTCGAGAACGGATTTCTTGGTGATGGCGTTGAAGACGACGCGGGAAACTTTCTTCTCTTTCAGCGCCTTCTTCTTGTTGAGAACCTCCAGCACGTGCCAGGAAATCGCTTCACCCTCGCGATCCGGGTCGGTGGCGAGGATCAGCGAATCTGCACCCTTGAGTGCATCGGTAATGTCCTTGAGCCGCTTGTTGGAAGCCGTGTCGACTTCCCACGACATGGCAAAGTCCTCGTCCGGAAGCACCGATCCATCCTTGGCCGGCAGGTCTCGAACATGGCCGAACGAGGCCAGGACCTTGTAATCGCTTCCGAGGTATTTATTGATCGTTTTTGCCTTCGCAGGCGATTCCACTACCACTACATTCATCAGGTTGCTCGCATTCGGCCATGAGATTCGGCATGCCGCGCGAATTCGCGCCGTACCGATTGGCCCACGAAATGTACACCGAATGCGGCGCGGTCAAGCCCAAGTTCCAATTTACGCCCTTTTCGCAACCCGAATACAACCAATACGCGATTGCAACTGTATTGCAATTTAAGATAATTCAGGTATCGTGTTTTTCTAATCTGTGAACGGCTCCTGGTCGGGCACCAGACAGGGAAATGCAAGGGAGCCACGATGCCGAGCCACCCCTCTCAGGACTGGTCAGACAACGCCGAGACGGAGCAGAAAATCACCTATGTCCGGCAAATGCTCGGTGAACTGGGCAGTGTCGCTCGCAATGAAAATGCCGACATGCTGTGTTACCTGATCGAGATGGCCTATCTCGAGGCCGGCGACGTGCTGGCAGGGACCCGGCCGTTGCACCTGGTCAAGAAGCCCTCCTAGGACAGGGCGCTAGTCATCATCAAAGGCCAACGACACCATGCCGCCGGGGTGGCGGTGCAAGCGCCCGGCGAGATCCAGTTCGATCAGCACGAGATAGACGGTTTGCGCGGCAATGCCGGTATGGCGGATGATGTCATCTATTTCCGCAGGCGAGGGGCCGAGCGCCTCGATCACCCGGCCTCGGTCGTCGTCCCGTGGCTCGGTGAATGAGTCGTTGCCGTCGTTTTCGGGTTCTTCAAAAAACGGTTCGCCGTCTGTAAAAAGCCGGCTGGACGGCGCCAGCGCTTCAATCACGTCGCGGCTTTCGGTGGTCAGGATGGCCCCGTCCTTGAGCAGGCCATTGGCGCCAGCCGCCCGAGGATCGAGTGGCGAGCCGGGCACCGCAAACACCAGCCGGCCAAAATCGCCGGCCCGCCGCGCGGTGATCAACGAGCCCGACCGCTGGGCTGCCTCAATCACCACCAGCCCAAGGCCGATGCCGGCAATAAGCCGGTTGCGCCGCGGAAAATCCCGCGCCCGCGGCTCCCAACCCATCGGCATCTCGCTGATGGCCAGTCCGTTTCCGGCGCAGATGTCCTTGTAGAGTTCGTAGTTTTCCGGCGGATAGGGTTGATCAAGTCCTCCGGCGAGGGCGGCGATGGTGCCGCTTTCCAGACTGGCCCGGTGGGCTGCCGCGTCGATCCCGCGGGCAAAGCCTGAGACGATGACATAGCCTGCGGCGCCAAGCTCGCGCGCCATCCGTGCAGCCATCTTGGCGCCCGAGACCGAGGCGTTGCGTGACCCGACAATTCCCACCGCTGCACGGGTCGCCAGCGCCAGGTCGCCAATTGCGGTAATCAGCGGCGGCGCACCGTCGATCCGCCTGAGCGCCGGCGGGTAATCCGGTTCGCCGATACCGACAAACGCGGCGCCAAATTTCTCCGCCGCTTCCAGCTCGCGCTCTGCCTCTTCAACGCTTGCAACCCGGATGGACCGCGCCGAACCGCCGCGCCGCGACAGTTCCGGCAGCTGTTCGATCGCGGTTTCAGCCGAACCGAAATGATTGATCAGGTCGCGAAAGGTTGCGGGTCCGACATTGTCCGAGCGGATCAGCCGCAACCAGTTGAGCCGTTGGCGATTAGAGAGGGGGACACCGCGTCTCCCTTCCTCGCCGGCAGACATCAGCCCTTGTCCCCGATCCGGCTCTCGGTGCCTGAAACCAGCCGACGGATATTCTCATGATGCTTGAGGATGGTGATCAGCGACATCACCACGAACAGCGACGCCACCTCTGGCCGCCCATATAGATAAAGTGCGACCGGAACCGCCACGGCCGCGGCAAGCGCGGCCAGCGAGGAATAGCGGAAAATTTTGGCCATGCCGAGCCAGACGACGGCGAACACCAGCACCATGACAGGGGCCAACCCCAGCAACACGCCGAGATAGGTGGCCACTCCCTTGCCGCCCTTGAATTTGAGCCAGACCGGATAGAGATGTCCCAGAAAGGCGCCGAGTCCGGCGATCAGTGCGGCTTCCATGCCGATGAAATGGCGCGCGGCGACAACTGCCACGGTTCCTTTCAGCGCATCGGCAAGCAGGGTCGCCGCGGCAAGCTTCTTGTTGCCTGTGCGCAGCACATTGGTGGCGCCGATATTGCCCGAGCCGATGGAACGCACATCCCCGAGCCCGGCCATGCGGGTGAGGATCAGCCCGAACGGAATCGAGCCGCACAGATAGCCAAACAGCAGCGATGCAAGCATCAAGGGAGTGGACAGGGTCCAGTCGATCAGATCAGGCACGGTGCGTTCTTCCTCCCCGGAACCCTTATTGTCAGGCTACCGAAACCGGTGTCAGTTCCGGTAAACTGTGACACCTGCAACCAGTGTTTGCAACACTTTGCCGGTGAACCTGGCGTCCTCGAAGGCGCTGTTCTTGGACATCGAGACGATATCATCCTTGGCCAGAACCCAAGGATACTCGGGGTCGATCAAGGCGATATCGGCGCGTGCGCCGGTCTTCAGCGTTCCCGCATCCAGTCCCAGGATCTGCGCCGGACGCGTCGACAGCGCATCGATCAGCCGCATCAGCGGAACATCGCCGGAATGATAGAGCCTCAGCGCTGCGGCAAGCAGTGTCTCAAGCCCGATGGCGCCATTCTCGGCGTCGGCAAACGGCAGCCGCTTGGTGTCGACATCCTGCGGATCATGCGCCGAGACGATAATGTCGATGGCGCCGTCCGCCAAGGCAGCGACCATCGCGGTGCGGTCGTCCTCGGTGCGCAGCGGTGGCGACAGCCGGAAGAAGGTCCGGTACTCGCCGATATCGGTCTCGTTCAGGGTCAGGTGGTTGATCGAGATCCCCGCCGTCACGTCGAGCCCGCGGGCCTTGGCGGCGCGGATGATGTCGGCCGATTCCGGCACCGAAATGCTCATCGCGTGGTAGCGGGACCGGGTGAGGGCCGCCAGACGCAGATCGCGCTCGAGCGGAATGATCTCGGCTTCGCGCGGGATTCCGGGCAGGCCCAGCCAGCTTGCAAACAGGCCTTCGTTCATCACGCCGGTACCACCGAGCTGCCGGTCCTGGGTCGCAACCGCAATGACGGTGCCGAAGTCACGCGCATAGGTCATCGCCCGGCGCATCACCGCCGGGTTGTCGACCGTGTGCCGACCGTTCGACAGCATCACCGCGCCGGCGTCGAGCAGCAGACCGACCTCGGTCATTTCCTCGCCGGCAAGCCCCTTGGTCAGGGCTGCCGCCGGATACACCCGGACGATGGCTTCGTCGCGGGCAAGCCGCTGGACGAAATCGACAAGCGCGACGTCGTCGATCACCGGATCTGTGTCGGGCATCATGATGATCGAGGTGACACCGCCGGCGGCTGCCGCCCGGCTGGCCGAGGCAATCGTCTCGCGGTGCTCGCCACCCGGTTCGCCGATATGCACGCAGGCATCGACCAGTCCGGGAATGGCGATCAGGCCGTCGCAGTCCTCGATTTCGGCATCTGCCGGAACCGGAAACCCGGAGGCCTCTGTGCCGCAGGCTTCAATCCTCCCGTCGACAATGACGATGTCGCCGACCTCGTCCATTCCGGTCGAGGGATCGACAATCCGGACATTCTGGAGAACTCGTGAGCTCATCGGGCAAGCTCCCCGTGCAACATCAGCGTTTCCATCACAGCCATCCGCACCGCAACACCCATCTCGACCTGCTGCTCGATCACGCTTTGCGGACCGTCGGCAATGTCGGAGGCAATCTCGACGCCGCGGTTCATCGGTCCGGGGTGCATCACCAGCGCATCGTCCTTGGCCGCCTTGAGTTTTTCGGCATCGAGGCCGAAATAGCGGAAATATTCCCGCACGGACGGAACGAAGGAGCCCGCCATGCGCTCGCGCTGCAATCTCAGCATCATCACCACGTCGGCATCTTTCAGCCCGTCTTCCATGCGCTGAAACACTTCCACGCCCATGTCGGCGATGCCCGAAGGCAAGAGCGTCGAAGGCGCTACCACACGGACGCGTGCTCCAAGCGCATTGAGCAGTAGGATGTTGGAGCGCGCAACGCGCGAATGCAGCACGTCGCCGCAGATGGTGACGATCAGCCGCCCGACCTTGCCCTTGGCGCGGCGGATGGTGAGCGCGTCCAGCAGCGCCTGGGTCGGGTGCTCGTGCGCGCCGTCGCCGCCATTGATCACCGGACAGCCGACCTTTTGCGCCAGCAGCGCCACCGCACCGGCCGAGGAATGCCGCACCACCAGCACGTCGGGCCGCATGGCATTGAGCGTCATTGCCGTGTCGACCAGGGTTTCGCCCTTCTTGACGCTCGAATTGGCCACCGACATGTTCATCACATCCGCGCCGAGCCGTTTGCCGGCGAGTTCGAAAGAGGCTTGCGTCCGGGTGGAGGATTCGAAAAACAGGTTGATCTGGGTAAGGCCGCGCAGCGTGGTGGTCTTTTTCTCGCGCTGGCGGGAGATCTTGACCGCCTCATCCGCCTGATCGAGCAAATAGTGGATGTCCAGCTCCGAAAGCCCCTTGATCCCGAGCAGGTGGCGGTGCGGAAATGACATCATGCGTCCTGTGATCTAAAATCTTAGGCGTTCATAGAAAGGTTCAAGTCCGGGGGCAAGCTTGAGCGGGGTGGAAATACGTAATGTCCCCATGCAATAGCGCGCGAATCCCTGTAAGCGAGGTCCAATGAGCCCAATCCAAGCCTTTGGCCCGCAGGCCGACAATCAGAGCCCGTCCTTTTCGGGGCACAATTCCTATCGTTCAGATCCCTTGCTGAAGGACATCGCGGCTGACATGCCGCGGGCGCTTCGCATCGATTTCGAAACGGTGGGGAAATTCGTGGCCTCGGCGGAAGCCCAGGATCTGGCGAGGATTGCCAATCGCTCGGTGCCGGAACTCAGAACCCATGATGCGTCCGGTAACCGCATTGACCAAGTCGATTTCCATCCCAGCTGGCACGCCCTGATGCGCCGCGGCGTAGCGTCCGGGCTGCAGGGCTCGGTCTGGGAAGGCAAGCGCGAGGAGGCGGGCTTTGCCCACCAGGCCCGCGCCGTCCGGTTCTTTCTGACCGCCGGTCTCGAGTGCGGCCATCTGTGTCCGCTGACCATGACCAATGCCTCGATTGCCGCCATCATGGCCTCGCCGCGCATCGAAAAGGCTTGGGCGCCGCAGGTGGTATCGCGGCGTTACGATTCCAGCCATCGCCCGGCGATGCAGAAATCCGGCGTCACCATTGGCATGGGGATGACGGAAAAGCAGGGCGGCACCGATGTCCGCGCCAACCAGAGCGTGGCGACCCGCGCAGGCGAGGGGGTGTATCGCCTGTCTGGCCATAAATGGTTCATGTCGGCGCCAATGTCGGATGCCTTCGTCATGCTGGCCAAGACCGGCAAGGGCTCCACCGAGCAGGTCAGCTGTTTTCTGGTTCCACGCATCCTCGAGGATGGCAGTCTTAACGGCCTGCGGCTGCAGCGGCTGAAAGACAAGCTCGGCAACCGCTCCAACGCCTCCTCGGAAGTCGAGTTCTCCGATACCTTCGGTTTCCTGCTTGGCGGCGAAGGCGAGGGCATCCGCACCATTCTCGATATGGTCACATTGACCCGGCTCGATTGCGCGCTGGCCTCGGCCGGCATGATGCGTGCGAGCCTTGCCGAGGCCGTGCATCACTGCCGCCATCGGCGGGTGTTCGGCGAATTGCTGATCGACCAGCCGCTGATGGCGCGCGTGCTCGCAGACCTGGCGCTCGACACGGCAGCCGCAACTGCACTTTCGATGCGCCTGGCGCGCGCCTTCGACAATGCCCGCGACAATCCCACCGAAGCTGCCATTGCCCGGCTGCTGACACCGGTGGCCAAATACTGGGTCTGCAAGATTGCGCCCTCGGTCATCTATGAGGTGATGGAATGCATGGGCGGCAATGGCTATGTCGAAGAGCGCGCAGTGGCGCGGCACTACCGCGAGGCCCCGGTCAACGCGATCTGGGAAGGCTCGGGCAATGTCATGTCGCTCGATGTGCTCAGGGTTCTCACCCGTGGTCGCGATCTGTGCGAAGTGGCCCTGGAAAGCATCAACCGCGATCTGGGCGCTGCGGGACAGCGCACAGTCGACGTGCTGCGCGCCTGCATGGCGGTGGCCGAGAGCGATGAGGGCGCTGCCAGGCTGCTGACCGAGCAGTTCGCACTTGCCGCAGCTGCCGCCGAACTGACGCGCCTGGGTGCAGGCCACGTCGCCGAAGCCTTTGTCGAAACCCGGCTTGGCGGCGCCTGGCGCTCGACCTACGGCATGCTCGATGCGCGGTTCGACGCGCGCCAGATCGTCGATCTGCTTTACCCGCCTGTGAGCTGAGGCCCGGAGCCGCCCTATAAGCCGCCGGCCAGCCCGGCGGCCCACATCACGGCCGGTATGGTCACAAAGGAGGCGACGGTCTGCACGGTCGCAACCGCTGCGTAAAGCGGCGCATCGCCGCCCATCTGCCGCGCCAGCAGATAGCCGTTCATCGCCGTCGGTACGGCTGCGCACAGCGCCAGGATGAGCACGGTCTCCCCAGTCAGCCCGAAGCCGAGCGCCAGAGCCACCATCACAGCAGGGAACAGCAGGAGCTTCAGCACCACGGGTGTCAGCACCGCGGGCCCGGGGCGCAAGGCATCGGTGAGCTTCAGTCCGGCGCCGACCATCAGCATGCCCAGGCCAAGGGCGGAACGGGCAATCAGGTCGATCGCCTGTTCGGCCGGCGGATAGATGCCGATTGACGAGGCATTGACGAAAATGCCTGCGAGACAGCCAAGGATCAGGGGATTGCCGGCAATACGCTTGGCCAGGGTCGCCATGCTGCGCCCGCCGGTTCCGTACCAGACCAGCATGATTACGTTGATGAAATTGAGCGGGATGACGATCAGCGCCAGCACCAGCGCAACAAGCGCCATACCGCTCGCGCCGGTCAGCTTTTCCGCGATCGCCAGCGCGATGAACCCGTTCCAGCGCGATGATGTCTGAAACAGGGTGGTGAAGCTTGCATTGGACATGCCTTTCGCCCGGGCGATCGGATGCAGCGCCAGCAACAGCACCGTCATGATCGCAACGGCCCCGAACGACACCAGCGCCACGGTGCCGAGCTCGATGCCTGAAAAATCTGCCGTCGCCAGGGTCAGAAACAGCAGCGAGGGAAACAGCAGGTAGTAGCCCAGCGTTTCCAGTCCCGGCCAGACACTCTGGTCGATGAACGGTGCGCGCTTGAGCGCAATGCCTAAAAGCACGATCAGGAAAATCGGCAGGATGCTTTCGAATATGGGGATCATGAGGGTCGCCGTAGGGGGGAGGGTGCCCTCTCATAAGCAGCTGTTCCGCCAAGGGCAATGGCGGTCGTTAACCTTAACAAATGGTTTACATTGCACCGAGGCACCGCCACCGTCATGCTGGCAGCTGATTTTAACCTTAACGCATGAGCCCCGACGGTCCCGTGATGATATCTAACCGCCTGTATTATGCCTCGATGATGCTGTTCTGGGTCTGCTACCTGTCGCTGCTGGCGATGGTTGTTGCCTATGCGCCGCAGGGCGGGGTGAGCATGGCAGGGCTGACCCTGTTTAGCGACACGGGGCTGGTCGAGACGGCGGTGATGGCCATGCAGTCCATCGGTCTGTCGCCGGTGGGGCAAAGCGTCGTCTTCGGGCTGCTGGGTGGTTTCAGCGCTGCGTCTGCCGGTTTGCTGCTGTTTTCAATGATGTTTTATGTGTTCGGCGAAGAGCGAGAACAGCGCGAGTCACGGGCATTGGCGCAAGGCGCCGTCGCATGCACGGCGCTTGGCGCCATGTTGACGGCTCTGGTGTTCTTCGCCGGCGGGCAGGCGGGCGCGCTTCTGGCGCTGCAATTCGGCGCTCTCGGCGGTTTGTTCCTCACCGTCATGTCACTTGGCCAGTCACAGATAGAGCCGGATCAGCAGACAGATGAGCAGGCGAGTGAGTTGGATCAGGTGATTGCCGACCACGCCGCCAATCATGCAGCGTTCAGCGCCCAGCTGGCCTCGCTCTCCAGACACGGATCACGGTCATGAAGGTCTTTCTCGCACTCTGGATCATGCCAATTTTCCTGCTCGGAAGCTGGTACGGCCTGTCCTACTACGACATCAATTTCGGCTATCGCATCCTGACCCGTGACCTGCACGATCTGGTCTTCCAGATTTACGGCAATCTGCTCGGCATTCCACCCGAGACCATTCCGGCGCTGGTGCTCAAGGCGATCATTTTCGACACCTTCCTGGTCATCGGATTCATCATCCTCAAGCGCCGCCGCAAGCAGATCTGGGCGGCCATCCGCAGGATGCTCGGCTGGTCCGATAATGCCGATGTGCCGATGCAGGCACCCGCACCGGCCGACTCAGAGTTCTCCAGAAGCGGCTGACGCTTGCTGTTGCGCGCGCAGGCCGGTCAACCGGTCGAGCGCGCCCTGCAGGATGAAGCTGGCAGCAGCCGAATCAATCCGCTCCTTGCGCTTCTTGCGCGACACGTCCATTTCGATCAGTGCCCGTTCCGCGGCCACCGTTGACAGCCGCTCGTCCCAGAACACGAATGGCAGTTCGGTCTTTTGCGCCATGTTGCGCACGAAGGCGCGCGTGGCCTGCACCCGGGGGCCCTCGCTGCCGTCCATGTTGACCGGCAATCCGATCACCGCGACAGCCACCTTGTCCTTTTCCAGCGCCGCAATCAGGGCAATCGCATCGAGGGTGAACTTCTTGCGTTTGATCATCGGTCGCGGCGAAGCGAGCCGCAGCGACAGGTCGGATACTGCCAGGCCGATGGTTTCCGTCCCCAGGTCGATGCCGGCAATCGTCTGGCCTGGCGCCATATGCGCGCTCACATCCTCGATGGCAATCACGGCCATTTCTCAACTCCGCCTTTGCGCACGGACCGATGCCGCGCTAGATGTTGGGTTTAGCGAACAAGCCCTTGAAACGCGAGGGTCCGTGTAATGCGAGAGAGGATAATCCATGAAAATCACCTGGCTGGGTCACGCTGCATTCCGTCTGGAAACCGGCAAGTCGACCATTCTGATCGATCCGTTTCTCACCGGCAATCCGGGTTTCGAAGGCAATGACCGCAAGGAAGCGGTCAAGGATGTCACCCACATTCTGCTTACCCATGGCCATGCGGATCACATCGGCGACACCGCGGCCATTGCCAAGGAAACCGGCGCGGTGGTGCTGTGCAATTACGATCTCGGGGTCTGGCTCGGCCGTCATCAGGGCGTCGACAAGCTTGAGATGGGCAACACCGGCGGCACCATTTCGCTCGGTGATTTCTCCGCCACCTTCGTCAACGCATTCCATTCCTCGGCCCAGATCACCGAGGACGGCATTTCGCATTCTCTGGGCAGCGCCAACGGCTTGATGCTGCATTTCGATGACGAGCCTGGCCTCTTGCACATGGGCGACACCGATATCTTCTCCGACATGGCGCTGATCAACGAGCTGCACCGGCCGGAGATCGGCATCGTGCCGATCGGCGACCGCTTCACCATGGGCGGTGCTGTCGCGGCTCTTGCCTGCCGCCGCTACTTCTCCTTTGCCAAGGTCTTGCCTTGCCATTACGGCACCTTCCCGTTCCTCGACCAGACCGCTGACGCGTTCATCGAGGGCATGGAAGACGATGCCAAGAACGTTGCCGCTCCCAAGTCGGGCGAAAGCGTGATTGTCTGATCCACTCATTCGGCAACCGCGACGGCACAAAACAATGCCGCGCGGTTGCGCGGCTGCCCGCTCGCCGCTATAGCGGGGCCACCTGTTCACACCACCCCGATGAGGACCCGATGTCCGTAGATCTTGCCACCGTCAAACGCGTTGCGCACTTGGCCCGCATTGCGGTCACCGACGAGGAAGCCGCCCGCATGGAAGGCGAACTCAACACCATCCTGGGATTTGTCGAGCACCTGTCGGAAGTCGATGTCGACGGCGTCGAGCCGATGACCTCGGTTACGCCGATGGCGATGAAGAAGCGCGCCGATGTGGTCACCGATGGCTCCAAGGCGGACGATATCGTCGCCAACGCGCCCGAAAGGGCCGAGAATTTCTTCATGGTGCCGAAGGTGGTCGAGTAAGCCGATGGCTGTGTCGATCGCCATTGAAACGCCGCTGCAGGACGAGGTGAAGACGCTTGTCACGGCGCTCGATGCGCATCTGGCGCCGCTGGCGCCGGCCGAGTTCAATTTCGGCCTTGATCTTGAAGAGATGGCTGCCGACGACACCACCGTCTTTGTGGCCCGCAACGCCGACGGCAAGGCGGTTGGGATCGGCGCGCTCAAGCACATCGGCCAGTACGAGGGCCAGCAATTGGGCGAGATCAAGCGCATGTTCACCGATCCCGCCGTGCGCGGCCAGCGGATCGGCTCGGCCTTGCTTGAAGCGATCCAGGCACGCGCCCTGTCGCTGGGTATCGAGCGGCTTGTGCTCGAAACCGGCGTGGGCGAGGGGCTCGCCGCCGCCGTCCGGCTTTATCAGAACCACGGCTTCACCGAATGTGGCGCCGTGCTCGATTATCCCGCATCTCACTATTCCCGGTTCTTTGAAAAGAAGTTGTCCGCATGACAGACCTCATCCGCCTGACCATCGCCGAAGCCCGTGACGAAATGGGCAAGGGCGCGCTCTCCAGCGTCGAGCTGACCGACGCCTATCTGGCCGCCATCGAGGCCGCCAACCCGGCGATCAATGCCTATGTGACCGTCACCGCCGACAAGGCGCGCGAGATGGCGAAGGCCTCCGACGCCCGCCGCGCGGGCGGTGAGGCCGGCGCGCTGGAAGGCATCCCGCTCGGCGTCAAGGATCTCTACGCCACCGAGGGCGTACACACCCAGGCCTGCTCCCACGTGCTCGACGGCTTCGAACCGCGCTACGAATCCACCGTCACGGCCAATCTCTGGGCCGACGGCGCGGTGATGCTGGGCAAGCTCAACATGGACGAGTTCGCCATGGGCTCCTCCAACGAGACCTCCTATTACGGTCCTGTGATCAACCCCTGGCGCGCCGAAGGCTCCAACGCCAACCTGGTGCCCGGCGGTTCGTCGGGCGGCTCGGCGGCTGCCGTGGCGGCGCTGATGTGCGCCGGTGCGACCGCGACCGATACCGGCGGCTCGATCCGCCAGCCCGCAGCGTTTACCGGCACCGTCGGCATCAAGCCCACCTATGGCCGATGCTCGCGCTGGGGCATCGCCGCCTTTGCCTCGTCGCTCGATCAGGCCGGCCCGATCGCCCGCGACGTGCGCGATGCGGCGATCCTGCTCAAGTCGATGGCCTCCGTCGACGACAAGGACACCACCTCCGTCGACATGCCGGTGCCCGATTACGAAGCCGCCCTTGGCGGTTCGGTCAAGGGTCTGAAGATCGGCATCCCGCGCGAATACCGCATCGAGGGCATGCCCGAAGAGATCGAAGCCCTGTGGCAGAAGGGCATTGCCTGGCTCAAGGATGCCGGCGCCGAGATCGTCGATATCGAACTGCCGCACACCAAATACGCGCTGCCCGCCTATTACATCGTCGCACCTGCGGAAGCCTCGTCCAACCTCGCCCGTTATGACGGCGTCCGCTACGGCCTGCGCGTGCCCGGCAAGGACATTGCCGACATGTACGAAAAGACCCGCGCCGAAGGTTTCGGCCAGGAGGTCAAGCGCCGCATCATGATCGGCACCTATGTGCTCTCCGCCGGTTACTACGACGCCTATTACCTGCGCGCCCAGAAGGTTCGCACCCTGATCAAGCGTGATTTCGAACTCGCCTTCGAAGCCGGCGTCGATGCCATCCTGACACCCGCCACCCCGTCCTCGGCCTTTGCCGTCGGCGACGAGAGCCTCGCCAGCGACCCGGTCAAGATGTACATGCAGGATGTCTTCACCGTCACCGTCAACATGGCCGGTCTGCCCGGCATCTCGGTGCCCGCCGGTCTTGATCACAAGGGTCTGCCGCTCGGCCTGCAGCTGATCGGTCGTCCGTTCGAGGAAGAAACCCTGTTCAAGACCGCCCACGTCATCGAACAGGCCGCAGGCCGGTTCGAAGCCAAGCCCTGGTGGTAAGCAGGTCTCGCAAGATCAGTGACAAAGCGGCGCCCCGAGGCGCCGCTTTTCATTTAAAGCGCCGCGCATCCAATCGGATGCGCAAAAATCGCTGTAACACTTTGAAATGATGCATGTACGTGATCGTTCAAATGACACCATTTGGACGCGCCATGCATTAGCGGTTGTTCAGCTGCGAGCGTACCAGCTCCAGCCCGCGCCGGGTGACACCGTAGGGCTTGCCCTTGCGCGAACTGATCGCGCGCCGCCGCTTGAGCTTGCGGAAGGTTTCGAGATCGAGATCGGCAAACAGCCAGCCTTCGCGTGTGATGAGTTTCAAGTCCGTGATCTTCTTGCGGTCGTCACGGACTGGCTCGATCCTGCCGCCTTGTGCCAGCAGGTGCAAAATGCGCTGTTCAGCGCGGGATATATCCATTGGTCTGATGTCCGGGAAAGCGCTCCGGTGAGCGCACAAAAACAGTCACCAACGTCGTTGACGTCAGCGGGTGCGTGTTTTTGTCTGGCCTGGCGCGGCGTGTTGAACGCAGGCAGGCCCCTTATCGGGACTCGGACAGGAAGAACATAAAGGCTCCGGTAATGGACGGCTTGACCATAGACGTGGTGGGAGGTGGGTTCAAGAAAACCCGGTCCGGTTGCTTCCCGAAAGCTTGCCCGCTGTTGCCCTTTTACACGGCAAAGCAGTGCAGGGCTTGCTGAATCGCCCATTTCCGGCGAAAGTCGGTACAATTGGCTCGCACCGGCGCGGTCATGAACTCACGGAGCGATCTCTTGATAGCTATCCGGCCTGCCACGTCTGCCGAAGCCCAGGATCTCGCCGAGATCGGTCTCGCCGCATGGGAAAAGGCGATCCGCGTCTGGGGCGAGGATGCCGAGCGCCTGCGCGAAAATGCCCGCGAAGCCTATTATGATTTCTGCACCCGCTGCTGGCCCGATATTCTTGTGGCCGAATGGGATGGTGATGTTGCTGGCTGGGGATCGTGTGAAAAGGCCGATGATTTCATCACCGATCTCTGGGTGCTGCCGGAGTTCCAGAACCGGGGAATTGGCACCGCGCTGCTTGAGGAGATCGAGGCCGGTATCATAGAGCGTGGCTTTCCTTCTGCGCGGCTTGACACCCACGCCCGCAACATCGCCGCGATACGGCTGTTCAAGCGGCTCGGATACCGGGTGAAAACCTATTTCGTCACCTATTCCGATCCTCTGGACGAAGACATCGACAAGGTCGAGATGATCAAGGAATTCGAACCCGACAGCGAGCCGCTTGATCGCGGCACGGACGACTACAGCCTCTACGACAACTGAGCTCAAGCCGGGCAGTTTTGGTGGATTGCGGGCGAAAAAAGACCCGGACGCGGCGATGCAATCCGGGTTGAAAATTGGGCGGAGGAAAACGCCTCCGCCTAGAGGGAGCTTGAATATCAGGCTTCGGCGTTGCGCAGCACCCGGCCGAAAAGATCGTGATTGCGGCAAAAGGACGGGGCCTCATCCGGCGCGGCTTCGTGCGACAGCCAATGCTGGCAGGCATCGGTCCGGTCGCAGCTCAGGCAGCGGTTGGCGGCACGGCGCAGCACGCCTGCATGATCCGGCAGCGTCCGGATCTCCTCTGCGACCCCGAGTTTGTGCATCATGGCGTCCATCAGGTCGGCCTGTTTTGTCAGACGGCTGAAAATGTCGAGTACGCTCATGATCTTCTCCTCTTGGTTGTTGCAGGGAGAATCCCACCAGCGCCGCACAGCCGCATTGATCTCGGTCAAACAATTTGCACTTGGTTTAGGGCCAGATACCAGCCTCGATGCCCGGAAAGCCTTGCAGTCGGGCCGGCTTTGTTCTACCCGACAGGGAGCTGATCCTTCACAGATAATGAGCCTGCCATGACACTCGTCGACACCCGCACCCCTGAACCGAAACTGCTGATTCCCGGCGCCACCGGCGATTGGGAGGTCATCATCGGTCTGGAAGTCCATGCGCAGGTAACCAGCAACTCGAAACTGTTCTCCGGTTCGTCGACCGAGTTCGGCAAGGCAGCCAACTCCAATGTCAGTCTCGTCGATGCGGCGATGCCCGGCATGCTGCCGGTGATCAACGAGGAATGCGTGGCCCAGGCCGTGCGCACCGGGCTCGGCCTCAAGGCGCAGATCAACAAGCGGTCTGTGTTTGACCGCAAGAACTACTTCTATCCCGATCTGCCGCAGGGCTACCAGATTTCCCAGTTCAAGGATCCTATCGTCGGCGAAGGCACCATCATCATTTCGGTCGGTCCCGACCGCCAGGGCAATTTCGAGGACATCGAAATCGGCATCGAGCGTCTGCATCTCGAGCAGGACGCCGGCAAGTCGATGCATGACCAGCATCCGTCGATGTCCTATGTCGATCTCAACCGGTCCGGCGTCGCGCTGATGGAGATCGTCTCCAAACCCGACATGCGCTCGGCGGACGAGGCCAAGGCCTATGTCACCAAGCTCAGATCGATCCTGCGCTATCTCGGCACCTGCGACGGCAACATGGATGAAGGCTCGATGCGCGCCGACGTCAATGTCTCTGTGCGCAAACCCGGCGGCGAGTTCGGCACCCGCTGCGAAATCAAGAACGTCAACTCGATCCGCTTCGTCGGCCAGGCCATCGAATCCGAGGCCCGTCGCCAGATCGCGATCATCGAGGACGGCGGCACGATTGACCAGGAAACCCGCCTGTTCGATCCTGGCAAGGGCGAAACCCGTTCGATGCGCTCGAAGGAAGATGCGCATGATTACCGCTATTTCCCCGACCCCGACCTGCTGCCGCTCGAATTCGACCAGGCCTATGTCGATGCGCTCAAGGCCAATCTGCCGGAACTGCCCGACGACAAGAAGGCCCGCTTTGTCGCCGATATGGGCCTGAGCGTCTACGACGCCTCGATCCTGGTCTCTGAAAAGGCCGTCGCCGACTATTTCGAGGAAGTTGCCTCGGGCCGCGACGGCAAGATGGCGGCGAACTGGGTCATCAACGACCTGCTTGGCGCATTGAACAAATCCGGCAAGGGCATTGAAGAGACTCCGGTTTCCCCGGCCCAGCTCGGCAGCATCATTGACATGATCAAGGACGGCACCATTTCCGGCAAGATCGCCAAGGACCTGTTCGAGATCATCTGGGAAGAGGGTGGTGATCCGGCCGAAGTCGTTGAGAGCCGCGGCATGAAACAGGTCACCGACACCGGCGCCATCGAAAAGGCCGTCGACGAGGTCATCGCCGCCAACCCGGACCAGGTCGCCAAGGCCCAGGCCAAGCCCGCACTCGCCGGCTGGTTTGTCGGCCAGGTGATGAAGGCCACCGGCGGCAAGGCCAACCCGAAGGCGGTGCAGGAGCTGGTCAAGACCAAGCTCGGTATCGAGGAATAGGGCCAGCCATATGTTCTTCGTCCGCTCCGCGTCACCCCGCGATGTTTCAGCCATCCGCGACGTGCTGGCTGAAACCTGGCGCGCGACCTACGCGCCGTTCTACGGGGCGGCGAAGGTCGAGGAAATCATTGCCGATTGGCATTCCGAAGCGGCGATCAAGGATTCAATGGCACGCCCGAACGGCGAGTTCCTGGTGGCCGACGATGGCAAGCAGATCGGTGGCATAGCTTTTGCCAGCCACGCCCCGGGCACCCATGTGGTCTCGTTGCATCAGCTTTACGTCCGGCCTGAATGTCAGGGCCTGGGCATCGGGCGCGATCTTTTCGCCGAAATCGAGACCTGTTTCCCCGGCGCGCAGACGCTCACGCTTGAAGTCGATCCCGGCAATGAGCCGGCCATTGCCTTCTACCAGTCCCACGGCATGGAGCAGACCGGCAGCACCGACAATTGCGGCAAGGACCAGTCGGGCATCCCAGCCGTGATCATGAGCAAACCACTCCTGGGATAGGGGGCAGGGCGAACATTCCGACCCAATCGCGGGTTCAGTTGGCTTCCAGTTCCTGGCCCTTGTCGTCCCAGAACCGCACGGCTGAGCATTCGATGATGTAGTTTCGACGCTCGCGGTCGCAGGCGACCTCGACGGCCGCCAATACAGCTTGTTTGCTGTCCCAGCCGCACAGATATTCGTGCCAGTGCAGACCTTCCTGATGCTGGACGAACAGGTCCGCGGACCAGCCCGCCGGATAGCACCACTTCACCAGGAGGCAATCCTGCGCCATCGCGCCGCCTTCCACGCATTTCTCCCTTGCGCAGGCGAGTGTCTTGTCCGTGCTTTGTCCGGTGCACACGCCCGAGGATTGCTCGGGCGCTTCGGCAAAGGCGATGCCGATCGGGCCATCCTGCGCGCTGGCCATGACACTCGTCATGAGCACGATCATCGCCGCGCGAGTACATGTGTGGATCAATTGTTCCCCCTCCGTCATCACATTCGGTAATCATGCCGTCATTTTTTCTGTGTGAACAGTCAAAAGCCGAATTGACGCATGCGGAAGCTTGCTCTCAAGGTTACCATGCTGTGGTTCACGTAAGCTATGTGGCGGGCGCTGCGGCGGGTATCTGCGTTAGGGGAATTGTATGACACAGTGTTTGAAGATTGCCATACCGGTGTTTGTTCTCGGGTTTCTCGCCGGCGCCGCCTTCTGGTTTCTTTTTTCTCCTGCGTTCATCGACCGTGTTGTCAGTGAAGAACTGCCGGCGGGCTTTGACCTGAGTGAACTCCGCAGCGGCGATTTTCGCGATGTTGATGGCGCTCACCGCGGGTCGGGCAAGGCACAGGTTCTGGTTTCGCCGGCCGGCGCCGCGCTGCTCAGATTCACCGATTTTGAAGTCACCAACGGTCCGGCCCTCGAAGTCTGGCTGGTCAAGGATCCGGACCCGAAGAAATCGGCTGACGTGAGCGCCAGTCAATGGCTTTCGCTTGGCCCGCTTCGCGGCAACAAGGGCGACCAGACCTATGTGATACCAGAAGGCACCGATCTGTCGGAGTGGGGGTCGGTGGTGATCTGGTGCGAGCAGTTCAGCGTTCTGTTCTCGGTCGCGACGCTGTCTGAGGCACGAATCTAGGGGCAGGCGATGGATGTGGAAATCCGGCCGGCGCGACGGGAAGATGTCGCAGCCATTGCGGCAATGTTTGCCGGCGACGAGCTGGGCGGGCATGGCGACAGCGCGGATCCGGCTGACCTGCCGGACTACACTTCCGCCTTCGACGCAATTGACGGCAGCCCCAATGATCAGCTTTTCGTCGCCGTTCGCGGCGGGGAAATTGTCGGCACCTTTCAGACAACCCTGATCACCTCGCTCACCGGCAAGGGCAGTACAAACCTGACGATCGAAGCCGTCCACACCCGCAGCGACATGCGCGGCCATGGAATCGGCGAGGCGATGATCAGCCATGCGATCGAGCAGGCCCGAACAAGCGGGGCACGGCTGGTGCAGTTGATGTCCAATGCCAACCGGGCCGGCGCGCACAGGTTTTACAGCCGCCTTGGCTTCAGCCAGAGCCATCTCGGCTTCAAGATGAAATTGCGCTGAGCCCGGTCCCCAGACACTGGACAATGCAGGCTCAGCGGGCCATAAGGCGAGACAAGACGCGGCTGCAATGCGGCCGCCAGTCCACGGACGAGAGGCTTTCATGAAGGCACTACTTCTTCAGATGTTTACCTGGTGGAACGGACAGACCTGGGGGACCAGGTTTCACACCTGGCGCCACGGCACCCGCGTTGGCGAAGATGCCGACGGCAATGTCTATTATGAAGGCGGAACTGATTCAGAGGGTCGCACCCGCCGCTGGGTAATCTACAACGGCTACTCGGAAGCCTCCGCGATTCCACCCGGCTGGCATGGCTGGATTCATCACCGCACCGATGTCTCGCCTGCGGCTGAAAACTACGTGCCAAAGCCCTGGGAAAAAGCCCATATTGCCAACATGACCGGCACCGGTCGCGCCTATCACCCCAAAGGCTCGATCCTCAACCAGGGTGCGCGTCCTCATGTGACCGGCGACTACGACGCCTGGACCCCGAAATCCTGACAGGCCGCCGTGGCTTTGGCGCAGCCCTGCCACATTTCATGCTTAACGCTTCGTTGATGGCGGTGGGCTAGGCTCTCCGCCTGAGACCTGCCGGGAACGGCCTTATTGTGGCCTTGTGACGAGTGAAGCGAATGAAATTCCACCTCAAAAGACTTGCAACAGCCGCGGGCGCGCTGCTCGTTGCGGCAACGGCCGGGTTCGCCGGTCCGGCTCAGGCCGCGCGCATCGAGAACCCGGTGGCGGTGTTTTCCGGGATCGACAAGATCACCGGTCGAATCACCACCTTCGATGTGTATGTCGGCGAAACCGTGCAATTCGGCGCCCTGCAGGTCACGCCCCGTATTTGCTACAGCCGCGACGAAACCGAGGCGCCGAAGACCACGACCTTTGTCGAGGTCGATGAAATCACCCTCGACCGCAAGATTCGGCGTCTTTTCACAGGCTGGATGTTTGCTGATTCTCCCGGCCTGAACGCGGTTGACCATGCCGTTTATGACGTCTGGCTCAAGGACTGCAAGCAGCAGTCCGACATTCCCGCCCCGAGCTCCGGCAACTGAGTCCCGCTGACGCAAGCAGGCCCATCTCAGCGGCGACACTGAGACCACCAAAACGCCGCGCACCAGATCGAGTGCGCGGCGTTTTGCATGATTATGGCCTGGTTGTTTGTGCGCCTGCGGCTTACCGCGAGGCGACCGGGGTAACCAGCGGCGTGATGCGGCGGATCGTGACCCGGCGGTTGAGCCGTTCCGGCGCCTCGGTGCGAACCTTGAGATAGCGCTCGCCGTAGCCCTGTGTGACAAGGTTTTCAGGCGGAATGCCAAACACGTCGGTCAGTGCCACGGCAATGGTTTCGGCGCGCTTGTCCGACAGCAGAAGGTTCGATTCGTCCCGGCCCACTGCGTCGGTGTGACCTTCGATCAGGAAGGTTTCCGCCGGATTGCGGTCAAGGATCTCGCTCATCGCGTCGGCCACATCGGAAAGCCGCTGGATCTGGTCCTCGGCAATGCTTGCCTTGCCGAATTCGAATGTCAGCGAATCCATGTCGACGCGGCGGACCTTGTCCCGGATACGGGCGGAGCGGCGGACTTCCTCGACAGAGTAGAGACGTTCAACCTGTTCGACCGGCGGCTCCAGCAGGAAATCGAGATAGGCAGAAGGCTCGGCATCCGTGGCGTCGAGAATATAGTCTGCGATCGGAATGCCCAGGCGCAGTGGCGGCAGGCTGCGGCCCGGATCGACAAAGGCCTCGCGCGAGCCGTCGCTGTTGGCTTCCGCGTAAAACAGCACGTATTCCTGACCACCAGGCATGATCCGGCTGCGCTGGATCACGTCGCCCCAGCGGTTGCTGATGGTGACAAGCTGCACACCATTGGGACGGACGATGACTTCACGTGTCCGGCCGCCGCGCAGACGCTCGTAATAGACCTCTTCGCTGCCCGCGCGCAGACGCTCGCGCTCGTCATGCTCGATGACGGTGCGATTGTCGACCTCGATGATGGTCCGGTTGTCGGTCTGATTGATGATAGTGACGTTGGTCTGGGCTTCACGCGGGGGCGCTTCGTTCACACGTTCGCCACGCTCCGACATAGCGGCTTCCGGGCCGGCAGTGGAGCGGGAGGCAGGGGCCTGAGCTTCGGCATCCGAAGCCGGAGGAGGGGGCGCCGGTTCGCTCGAGGCCGCTGCGGCAGCGGGTTGGGTGCCGCTGTCGTCTGCGATCGGTTCTTCCTTGGCGCTGTCAAGCACAGGCGCACCATCCTCGACGGGAAGGGTGAGAACTTCTTCCTCTGCAGGCGCCGGGCTTTCTGCCTCTGATTGCTGGCTCGGTGCCGCGTCGGACGCTTCCGGTGCGCTGGTGGCATCGTCGGTCATCGGCTGCTCGGTGGCTGTCTCCCCGCCTTCAGCAGGGGTGTCGCTTGTCTGGGCGGAAGCAGGTGTATCGGCTCCTTCAGCGGGCTCTGGAGCCGTTTCGGCTTGTGCTTCGCTTTTGGGCGCGACCAGACGCTGGGTATCAGGTGCCTCAATAGCGGGTGCGGCTTCGCCAACTGGCTCGTTGTTCTCAGGCGCTTCGCTAGCCGGAACAGGCTGATCGGAGGCGGCCGGGGCTTCGGGGGCAGATGCTTCTGGTGCAACTTCACCCTCTTCTGCCACCGGCAGATCTGGTGCCGCTGGCTCTTCTACCGGGACCGGCTTCTGTGCAACTGGTTCGTCAGCCGTGGCGGGTTCAGCTGATTGCTGCTGGGGTTCTGCAGCAGCGGCAGGCTGTTCGGCTTGGCCTTCAGCCTTGACAGCGGGCTCGGCTTCAACCGGTCCTGCTTCAGCCGGCTGCTCCGCCTGTGCGGAGCCTTCGCCTGTCGCCTGTGCTTCAACACCGGAGTCGGCAGCCGCCTCGGCGGCTGATGGCGCCACTGGTTCGCTGGGTGCGGGGGTGGCTTCCGGAGCGGCAGCCGGTTCGGGTTCCGAAACCGGTTGCTCTGCTGCTGGGGCAGGCGCGGGTTCAGCCGGCGCCTCGGCAGCCGCCGGTGCGGGTTCGGCAGGTCTTTCTTCCGCAGCGTCTGCGGCGGCGGGCTCGGGAGACTGGGCTGCGGCCTGAGCAGCCTGAAGGCCGGCCTGGGCAGCTTCCACCTCGGCTTGCGCTGTGGCGACGTCGCCGCCTGTGCTTTCTGCTTCTGCCTTGCGTTCGAGCGCTGCTGCAAGAGCATCTTCGGCATCAGCAACGCTCATCTGCACGTTAACGAGCGGATACTGGATGGCGGGCTGGCCGACAGCGGGAGCCTGAGCCAAGCTGAATGAGGCGGCATGGCTGAAGCTGAGGCTGCAAAGGCTGATGGCGGTGGAGGCAAGTAGGGTCCGTGTCAATGTCACGAGGGCAACTCCTGTAGGGTAAACGTTCCTTCGAACAGACAACGCCCAGGTGACCACAGTGGTTCCATTCACCCGCAATCCTCTGCCACCGTCGGCGCAGCTGCAAAAACTGCCGTAACGCGTGGTCGGGGCATGGGCAGTTCGCTTTGGGCGAATGATTGGCAGGGCAGGGAAGTTCGAATGCACCGAGAGGGGAGAACGCCGATAGGGCCGCTGTTGCTATCTCACGATGTCGTGGGGTCGCCCTGATCCGTATCGGCGAAGACCAGATCTGGCCCCTCGAGCGCCTCTGCGAGCAGGTCGACATAGTCTTCGCGTGGCACGTCAATGGCGCCGAAGCGCTTCAGATGCTCGGTGGTGAACTGGGTATCGAGCAGCACGAACTGGCGCGCGCGCAGCCTTTCAACAAGGTGCACCAGGCAGACCTTCGAGGCGTCGGTGGCGCGGCTGAACATGCTCTCGCCGAAAAAGGCCCGGCGCAGGGATACCCCGTACAGCCCGCCCACCAGCCTGCCATCGCGCCAGGCCTCGACGCTGTGGGCGTGGTTGAGCCGGTGTAATTCGCTGTAGAGTTCGGTGATGGTCGAATTAATCCAGGTCGAGGGACGATTTTCGACGCTTTCCGCGCAGGCCGCAACGACCGCGTCGAACGCGGTGTTGATCCGGATCTCGAACGGCCCCTGGCGCACGGTGCGCGCGAGCCGCTTGGGGATGTGAAACCCGTCCAGCGGCAGCACCCCGCGCATTTCCGGCTCGACCCAGAACAGGTCCGGATCGTCGGCCGAATCCGCCATCGGAAACAATCCCGAGGCATAGGCCCGCAGCAAAAGGTCCGGCGTGATCTGGGGCTGAGAGCCGTGTGGCACCTCAGCCTCCTCGAACCAGTGTGATCGCGGTGTTATTTACCGGCTTTGGCGGCTTTGGCGGCAAGGAATTTTTCCAGCCAGTGAATGTCGTAGTCACCATTTGCGATGTCCGGATTGGCAAGAAGATCACGAAACAGCGGGATCGTGGTGTTGATGCCATCGACCACGAACTCGTCCAGCGCACGGCGAAGCCGCATCATGCATTCGACCCGGGTCCGCCCGTGAACGATCAGCTTTCCGATCAGGCTGTCGTAAAAGGGTGGGATCTTGTAGCCTTGGTACACGCCTGAATCGACGCGCACGCCAAGCCCGCCGGGCGGATGGTAGTGCGTGATCGTGCCGGGCGAGGGGACGAAAGTGTCCGGATCCTCGGCATTGATGCGGCATTCGATCGCGTGGCCCTGAAACCGGATCTCTTCCTGTGTCACCGACAGCCCGGCACCCGAGGCGATGCGGATCTGCTCATTGACCAGGTCGATCCCGGTAATGGCTTCGGTGATGGTGTGTTCGACCTGCAGCCGGGTGTTCATTTCGATGAAATAGAACTCGCCGTTCTCGTAGAGAAACTCGATCGTGCCGGCGCCGCGATATTTCAGCTTGCGCATTGCTTCCGCGCAGATCTCGCCGATTTCCATGCGCTGGTCTTCGTTCAGCGAAGGCGAGTTGGCTTCTTCCCAGACCTTCTGGTGCCGCCGCTGCAGCGAGCAGTCGCGCTCGCCCAGATGCACCGCGTTGCCTTCGCCGTCGCCAAGCACCTGGACCTCGATGTGCCGGGGGCGGCCGAGATATTTTTCCATGTAGACGGCGTCATTGCCGAAATTGGCAAGAGCCTCCGAACGGGCCGTCGAAAGGGCTTCGGAAAGCTCCTCGTCGTTGTGCGCCACTTTCATGCCCTTGCCGCCGCCGCCGGCCGTCGCCTTGATCAGCACCGGGTATCCGGTTTCCTTGGCAATGCTGATGGCCTGGTTGACGTCGTGCACTTCTCCGTCGGACCCCGGTACGCATGGGATGCCAAGCGACACGGCGGTCTTCTTGGCTGTGATCTTGTCGCCCATCAGCCGGATGTGGTCAGCGGTCGGTCCGATGAAGGTGATGCCGTGGGCATCAAGGATGTCGGCGAATTTGGCGTTCTCGGAAAGGAACCCGTAGCCCGGATGCACCGCGTCGGCGCCGGTGATCTCACAGGCGGCAACAATCTGGTGAATGTTGAGATAGCTGTCGCGCGAGGGGGGTGGGCCGATGCAGACGCTCTCGTCGGCCAGGCGCACATGCATGGCGTCCTGGTCGGCAGTGGAATGCACCGCAACGGTCTTGATGCCGAGCTCCTTGCAGGCGCGCAGCACCCTGAGCGCGATCTCTCCGCGGTTTGCTATGAGGACCTTTGAGAACATAGCCTCGCTCACCTACTCGATCACAATCATCGGTTCGCCGAATTCCACCGGATCGGCATCGCCAACCAGGATGTCGACAACCTTGCCGGAGCGCGGTGCGGGGATCTGGTTCATCGTCTTCATTGCTTCGATGATCAGGATGGTCTGGCCTTCCTTGACCGACTGGCCGACTTCGACAAACGGCTTGGCGCCGGGTGCCGGCGACATGTAGACGGTGCCGACCATTGGCGCTGTGACGGCGTTGGCCGACGGTTTTGAAGCAGCGACCGGAGCTTCCGACTGCTGCGCGGCTGCAGGCTGTGCGGCAGGTGCCGGGGCTTGCGCGACCGGCGCATGCACCATCTGCGGCGTGCCGGCGCGGCTCACCCGGACGCGCAGATCATCCTGTTCGATCTCGATCTCGGTGAGGTCGGTGTCGTTGAGAATATTGGCCAGATCCCGGATCAGATCCTGGTCGATCGACGGTTTTCGTGTTGCCATCGGACTGTTGCCTTTGTTTTTGTTGTTGCCGACGGCAGTTGCAGCCGTCGCGCTGGTTGTCTGTCCTTTACAGCCCCGAACTGCCCGGTGACAAGCCCGCACGGTTCAAGGAGCCGAGAATTGGCCTGAAAACCCGAAATGCGGGGTCAGGCCGCTTGGTATGCATCCATACACTGTCTGGCAGGGCCTATGAGAAAGCTTTCGCAGGCGCACTGCATTTTCCACAAGCGATTGCGGGAGACCGGCGGATTGGAGCGGTTTGCAGCCCCCCGGCCGCCCGCCAGGGGAGCGTGTCAGCAGATGGTGCTTTCGCATTGGCGCATATTGGCGATCTTCTCACGCAGCACGTCTTCGCCGACAGCGCCGAACACGGCTTCGTCACCGATGACGAAGGACGGCGTGCCGGAAATGCCCAGCGCATTGGCCAGCTCGTAGGTCTGGCGGATCGACTGATCGATGGCCGGGTCATCCATACCTGCGCGCAGCTCTGCTTCGTCGATGCCGAAGGACTTGGCCGTTTCGATGGCATATTCTTCGGTTGCGCGGACGTCAGCGCCCAGCAGCTGCATGTGATATTCGCCGTATTTTTCGGGCGCCAGGGCACGGAACGACATGGCAACCCGGTGCGCCGCCAGGGACTCGGGGCCGAGGATCGGAAATTCCTTCAGTACGAAGCGGATATTCGAATCCTTGTCGAGAAGCGAAATCATGTCGTTCATCGCGCGTTTGCAGAAGCCGCAATTGTAATCATAGAACTCGACCACGGTGACGTCGCCGTCCGGATTGCCCAGCACGATGTCTTCCGGCGCATTGAAGATCGCATCCCTGTTGCTCGAAATCGCGGCTTGCGCCATGACCCGGCTTTCGGCTTCCTTCTTGATCTCGAGCGCCTGTTGCATCTCCTCGACGATTTCCGGGTTGGCCATCAGGTATTCGCGGATGAAGGCGCCGAATTCCTCTTTCTGGGCGTCATCCAGCGCTGCGGCTGGCAGAGGCAGTGCCGTCGACATGCCGATAAGAAGGGCGGCCATCAGGCCGGTGCGGGTTTTCAGTGCCATGTCGATCAAATCCTTGTAGCTTGTCCATGCGGCCAACGCCTGAACGCCTTGGGTGTTTTCTATCTGCCGATGGTTAAGATGTCATTGGCGCGAATGGCGCCGGGCGAGCCCTTCGGCAGCTTCGTCAGGGCGCGGGCCGCAAACGCTTTTGCCTCCCGCGTGTTGCCTGCGCGAAAATTGCCTTCCGCCATGGCCAGTTCCGCATTGGCAATGTCGCCGGTCTGGCCATAGGCCTGGGAAAGGTGCCGGTAGGCGGAAAAATTGTACGGTTCGGCCTGGATGGCAACCCGCAATTCCTCGATGGCGCGCTTCATGTTTGCAGGCTTGCCGGAGGCGACAAGCGCAAACCCGTGCCGGGCCCGGATCAGCGGCGATTTGCTGCGATCGAGTTTCACCGCCCGCGCGAAGGCCTTGATGGCCTCGTCAGTTTTGCGCAACTTGATCAGCACCTCACCGCGAAATTCGTGGAAATAGGGATTGTTGGGCTGTTCGCGGATCAGCGCATCGAGCTTCTGTAGGGACGCGGCTGAGTTTCCCGACAGATCGGTGGCGATCGCATCACCGTAGCGCGCGGCAAGCGAGCTGCGGTCATTGGCAAAAAGCCGCGCCACGGCAGCCGCGCCGCCCGAATAGGCAGCGATCTTGGCCCGCATCAGCTGATGCCGGTCATTGAGCTGTTTCGGGTCTCTGGCGTCGTAATACTTGCTTTTGCGCGCCAGCTCTTCCAGCAGCGCAATGCGCTCGCGCGGCAAGGGGTGGCTGATCTGGTATTGATCCACCTGAACGCCGGAAAGCGACAGGCTCTGCGAGAACCGCTCAAAGGTTGTCAGCATGCCCTTGATCGACTGCCCGGTGGCATTGAGATAACGCGCCGCGGCCTGGTCGGCATTCATTTCCTCGGACCGGCGGTAACTCAGCAGGTTGCGCTGAACCAGAGTCGGTGTTGCCGAAATCAGCGCCCCGCCGGCCTGGGCACCGCCGTCACTGCCTGCAATGGAGCCTGCGGCCATTGCACCGATGCCCAGTAATCCGCCAACAATGGCCATGGTTTGCGCCGCGGCGATCTGCTCGCGAAGCCGCTGCTGATGCCCGCCGGCCAGATGCCCTGCCTCATGGGCAATCACGCCGATGATTTCGTTGGGAACGGTTGCGGCTGACAGCGCGCCGGTGTTGATGAATATGCGTTCGCCGTCGACGAAGGCATTGAAACTCTGGTCGTTGACGAGAATGATCTGTACCCGGCTGGTCTTCAGTCCGGCCGCCTTGAGCACCGGTGTGGCATAATCCTTCAGCAGCGTTTCGATTTCCGCGTCGCGAACCACCGCCACCCGACCCTGAGCAAATGCCGGAAGGGCAAGCGAGACCGAAACCACCGCTGCAGTCGCCGCGGTGATAAGCCTGCCAAACCTGCGTGGTCTGCCTGTCGCGGTGTGGGGTGCCCTGGTGTCGTTTGACATGATCGGTGGTGCTCTCCTCATTTGGGTGAAAGGTAACGGCTGGGACCGGAAAAGCAATTCCGGAATCCCGGCAACGCGCCACGCTCTCGCTCTTGTGATGGGCACGACAATCGGGCATTTGTGCGGCCATCCGGCCCCGCGCAGGCCCTGCGCGGTTCGCAAGTTCGCCGCATCTTGCCGGAAAGCCGGCGCCATAGAAGTTTACATCCGCAGCCGGTTGACGGCCTCGCGGCCAGGGAGAGCCAGTTTTGACAATGATACGCAAGCCATCGGTTGAGCCGTTCCACGCCATGGATGTCCTGGCCGCCGCAACACGGCTGAAGCAGGAGGGCAAGCCTGTCATCTCCATGGCCGTCGGGCAGCCCGCCCATCCCGCGCCCGCAACAGCCCGCTCCGCCGCGTCGCGCGCGCTGGAGGCCGGGCAGCTCGGCTACACCGATGCCCTTGGCATCAAGAGCCTGCGCCATGCCATCGCGCGCCGCTACAAGAGCGTCTACGGCCTTGACCTCGACCCGCAGCGTGTGGCCGTCACCACCGGGTCATCGGCGGGCTTCAATTTGGCCTTCCTGCAGCTGTTCAACCCCGGCGACATGGTCGTCATCACCCGTCCGGGCTACCCCGCCTACCGCAATATTCTTGCGGCGCTTGGCCTGAAGGTGGTCGAGATCGCGGTCGGGCCGGAGACCGGTCATGCCCTGACCCCTGCAGCCATCGAGGAAGCCGAACGCGAGGCCGGTATGCGCGTCGCGGGCGTGCTGATCGCCAGTCCGGCCAATCCCACCGGCGCGGTGCATTCAAAACAGGCCATCGCCGAGCTCGACGCTTGGTGCGCTGATCGTGGCGTTGCCTTCATTTCCGACGAGATCTATCACGGACTGACCTGGAGCGGTGAGGAGACGACCGCGCTCTCGGTTGCCGACAATGCTGTGGTGATCAACTCCTTCTCGAAGTATTTCTGCATGACCGGATGGCGCATCGGCTGGATGGTACTGCCCGAGGATCTGGTGCGTCCGGTCGAATGCCTGGCCCAGAGCCTCTACATCAGCGCACCGGAACTCTCCCAGGTTGCCGCCGAGGCGGCGCTGGACGGAATTGAGGAGATGGAGGCGGTCCGCGCCGGGTACCAGAAAAACCGCGCGCTGCTGGCCGAGCGGCTGCCGGCACTGGAATTGCCGTTCGCGGCCCCGATGGACGGCGCGTTCTACGCGTGGGTGGATGTCTCCGGGCACACCAACGATTCCATGGCATTCGCCCGCCAGATGCTTGCCGATATTCATGTCGCGGCAACGCCGGGCAGGGACTTCGACCCGGTCGACGGTTCGCGGTTCATGCGCTTATCCTATGCCGGTGATCATGCCGACATGGTGACGGCGCTGGACCGCATCGAAGGCTGGATTGGCAACAGATGAAGGGCGGCAGGAAACCCGCTCTCTCAGCCCGTGTCGCCGAACCGGGAGGTTCCGAGCTTCTGACCGACAGGACACGCATGCGGCGCCACACTGTCGCTGACTTCGAACAGTCTGCTGAACTTTGGAGTGATCCCGAGGTGGTCCGCTACATTTCGGGCAAACCCTCCACCCGCGCCGAATCCTGGTCGCGGCTGCTGCGCTACATCGGCCACTGGCAGGCGCTGTCCTATGGCTACTGGGTGGTCGAAGACCGCCTGACCGGACAGTTCCTGGGCGAGGTCGGTCTCGCCGACTACAAGCGTGATATGACGCCATCAATCGAACAATGGCCCGAAATCGGCTGGGTTCTGGCGCCGCATGCGCAAGGGCGCGGACTGGCGACCGAGGCTGTTGCGGCAGCACTTGCCTGGAGTGACCGCACGCTGACGGCAGACCGGACCATGTGTCTGGTGGATCCCGATCATGCCCCATCGATTGGCGTTGCGGCGAAGAACGGTTTTGTCGAGCGTTGTTCCGGCGAGCTCGGCGGCAGTCCGGTCCTGATCATGGAACGGCTGAAGCCGGCGACTTGATAAAGCCGAGCAATTACAGATCTATATATTGAATTGCTAAATTATTTGATTAGCAAGATAATGTGTAGGCCAAGGACATCACTTCTGCCCTGAAATGAAAAAAACCGGCGGGGGTTCCGCCGGTTTCTCGTCCTGTCATTCGGCCTGGCTCAGAAGAAGCCGCGCTTCTGCCACCAGCCGGCTTTCTTTGGCTTCTTCTCCTCATCAGGTGCTGTCGATGAGGTCACCACGGGCGCCGTGGCGATCGCTGCGAGATCGGTGCGCGCGGCGCTGCGGTCGGCAGCCTTGTCTTCGCTCTTCTCTTCGGCTTCAGCCGGTTCCGCGGCGGCAGCCTTGGAGCCGCTGTCGGCCTGTGCATCAGCCTCGGGTTCGGCAACGGCTTCCGCAGCGGCTGCTGCTGCCGCTTCTTCGGCAGCCTTGTCGGCGGTGATCTGCGCCTTGGTCCGGCGTTTCTTGCGCGCGGGCTTGGCGGGCTTTTCTTCTTCGGCCGCAGGCGCGTCCTCGGCAGGGGTGGCCTCGGCAGCAGCCGCAACAGGCTCTGACGCGGGTGCGTCGCCGGATGCATCGGTCTCTGAGGAGGCCTCCTCGGAGGATGCCGCTACCTCGTCTGTCTGTGCTGAGTCCTCAGCGGAATCCGATGCGCCGTTCGCATCTTCTTCGCGGTTTCGGCGTCCACCACGTTTGCCACGGCGGCGGCGTTTGCCGCGTGGCTGGTCGTCATTCTCGCCATCGGCGGAAGCTTCCGCGCCGTCCTCACTGGAAGACGTGTCGTCATCGCTCTTGTCGTCCTGACCGGACCCATCGGCGGAAGCGTTGTTTTCATCGCCATTGCCGTTTTCACCGTCAGACTTGCGACCGCCACGGCGGCGGCGTCTGCGCCGCTTCTTGCCCTGACCGTCCTCGCGTTCGGAACGCTCATCGCTCTTGGCTTCCGCCGTGTCGTCGGAATCGGTGGTTTCTTCTTCGATTTCCTCGATGATCTCCGGATCATCGTCATCTTCCGGATAGGCCGGCGTGTTGACGGTGATGTGCTCGATATTGACCGGCGATTCGACGGCAGCACCGCGATCGATGGCGAAGTGGTTCGCGCCAACGCTCTCGTCCGCCGAGAAGCTGATCGAAACACCGAAGCGGTTCTCCAGATCGACAACCGTGTCACGCTTGTGGTTGAGCATGTAAAGCGCCGTCTCGCCGGTGGTGCGCACGATGATGTCGTGGGTGGTGTTCTTGAGCAGATGCTCTTCCACGCCGCGAAGAACATGCAGTGCCACCGAGGACTGCGACCGGATGTGGCCGTTGCCGCCGCAGGTGGGGCAGATCTGCATGGTGCTTTCCAGCACCGAAGCCCGGATTCGCTGGCGCGACATTTCCAGAAGGCCGAAATGCGAGATCCGTCCGACCTGGATACGGGCGCGGTCGTTCTTCAGGCAATCCTTCATCCGCTTTTCAACCGCGCGGTTGTTCCGGTTTTCTTCCATGTCGATGAAGTCGATGACAATCAGGCCGGCGAGGTCGCGCAGTCGAAGCTGGCGGGCGACTTCGTCGGCTGCTTCCAGGTTGGTCTGCAGCGCCGTGTCCTCGATCGAGTGCTCTCGGGTCGAACGGCCCGAGTTGACGTCGATGGCGACCAGCGCTTCGGTCTGGTTGATGATGATATAGCCGCCCGATTTCAGCGTCACCTGCGGCTGCAGCATCCGGTCGAGCTGGGCTTCGATGCCCGAACGCGCGAAGATCGGATGCAGGTCGCGGTAAGGCTGAACCACCTTGGCGTGGCTCGGCATCAGCATCTTCATGAAATCCTTGGCTTCGCGGTAGCCTTCTTCGCCCGAGACGACGATTTCGGAGATGTCCTTGTTGTAAAGGTCGCGGATCGACCGCTTGATCAGGCTGCCTTCTTCGTAGACGAGGCTTGGCGCCGTCGACTTCAGCGTCAGGTTGCGGACATTTTCCCACAGCCGCATCAGGTATTCGAAATCGCGCTTGACTTCGACCTTGGTGCGGTTGGCGCCGGCGGTGCGCAGGATGACGCCCATGCCCTTCGGCACTTCCAGCTCGCGCGCGATCTCTTTCAGCCGCTTGCGGTCAGGCAGATTGGTGATCTTGCGCGAAATGCCGCCGCCTCGTGCGGTGTTCGGCATCAGGACCGAGTAACGTCCGGCCAGCGACAGATAGGTCGTCAGCGCGGCACCCTTGTTGCCGCGTTCTTCCTTGACCACCTGGACCAGCAGGATCTGGCGGCGCTTGATGACTTCCTGGATCCGGTACTGCTTGCGCGGCTTGCGCTGCGAGCGTGTCGGAACTTCTTCCATTGCGTCTTCGGAACCGACTGATTCGACGGAATCGTCGTCCGAGGCGTTGTCGTCATCATCTTTTTTAGATTTGCGCCTGCGCGGAGCTGCGACCGGTTCCGAGATTTCGTCGGCTTCGACGTCCGCCGCCATTTCGGTCGGCTTGTCGTCATCGTCGTCGTTCGACGTGTCGGTGGTCTCCGAACTCGCGTCTGACGCTTCCGTCGTGCTGTCTTCAGCGCTTTCGGCAGCGGCTGCTATCTCGGCAACCGATGCATCATCGGCTGCAGGGCTTTCGGCTTCGTCTTTCGAACCGGTTTCCTCAACGGCGGCTGCGGCATTCGCATCAGCGTCTTCGGATTTTGCCGCGTCGCCGGATTTCTTTCCGCGACGGCTGCGGCGCGGACGTGACTTCGAAGACTTGCCGTCCTCACCGCCGTCATCCTCGTCTTCCGTCTTTGCCTTGGAGCGTGACTTGGCCTTGCTGGGCCCGGCGTCAGCCTCGTCGGCGCTTTCGAAATCAGGATCGTTTTCCGCGTCCTCTGCTTCCGCCTGAAGCAGCGCCTGCCGGTCGGCCAGCGGGATCTGGTAATAGTCGGGGTGGATTTCCGAGAACGCAAGGAAACCGTGGCGGTTGCCGCCGTAATCGACGAATGCCGCCTGAAGCGAAGGCTCTACGCGGGTCACTTTTGCCAGATAGATATTTCCGCGGAGCTGTTTCTTGTGCTCCGATTCGAAATCGAATTCCTCTATGCGGTTTCCACGAACGACAACGACGCGGGTCTCCTCGGGATGGGAGGCGTCGATAAGCATTTTTTCTGCCATTGAATGTAAGCTCCTCGGCGCGTCCTCGAGGTCTGACTCCGCCGCGCCGAATGTCGGGGCAGGGGATGGTCAGCACAAAGTGCGCCGGATGATAGATATTCCGGACGTCGGCATGGAGCAGTGGTCAGGGCTGAAACCGGGGTGTTTGACACCCGGGGCCTGTTCACACTTTGGGAGATCCGCATTTGCACCATAAAAGCCGGCCGAAAATTCATTTGCGTATAGTCCTTGCGGACCGATGAAAGCCCCTTGCAGAGGCGTGCGACGACAATGGTCGCGAAGGTTGTGGCAGGAGTCCTCGCCTGCCGGGTTTAATCACTATCGTGGCCTGGGATGCCGTCTAAAGCTGACTAGCCTCGCCGCACCTTCGGCCATATTGCCTGGCAGGAGCAGTCAGATTGGGTTCCCGACTTGGAAACTATGAGCTGGCCGCTCCGGGGAAGGATTTTATTCGACGACGGACGATCCGCACTCCTGGCGCCCTGGGCCTGTTACAGGCGGCGGCCGGAAGGGTGACAGTTCTATCCCGTCAATATACTTACCCAATGAAAGCTTTTATGGGCTGTTTAGCGATCTGGCAACTGAAAACATCTAGCGGTCCGGTTGTCCAAGCCTGCGAGTTTACGCAACCCGGGTTCGGGGAAGGATTCGATCGCCATATTTATGGTGAACCAATGCTTAACCCGATTGCGCGATGCTGGTTGGGAGCTCTCGAGCCGAATCGTGCCATTGTATTGACGCTGTTTGCCGATACTGACTGGGATTTGAGGGCGCTGGAGAGGCGGCAGGGCCAGAGGCTGGATACAGACCAATGCGACGAAATGCAAAACGAGGGCAGGTTGAAACGCGCGGAGGCCGCAGCCTCCTGCGGACAATCGCCGGTTTCGCAGCTGGTGCGCTTGCCCTGTTGGGGGCAACAGCATTCGCGCCCGCCGCAGATGCGGAGGATGCGGCTTCTTCTCCCCATGTTGCCATCGCCGCAAGGCTTGCCGGTGACGAGAGCCGCGTCCGGCTGGTGCTTGATTTCGAACGTGAGCCTGACTTCGAGCTGCACTATCTCGAAAACCCTTATCGCGCAGTAATTGACCTGCCGGAGACGGTCTTCGTCTTTCCCGAAGGCTCGTTGCAACAGCGTGGACTGGTCAAATCCATCCGGTACGGCAATTCCGGCAACGCCCGGGCGCGCATGGTCTTCGAATTTGCAGCGCCTGTGAAAATGGAACTGGCTGAAGCCGGCACGGAAGCCGAAGGCGCAATCCACCGAATGGTGTTTGACATCACCATCATCGAACAGGAGGATTTTTCCGCCGAGGTTTCCGGCTCGGATTGGCCGGAATTCGTGGATGAGGACCGCGCAGAAGCGGCAACGCCTCCGGGCGACACCCTGAAGATTGTGGTCGATGCTGGTCATGGCGGCATTGACGGGGGCGCTGAGGGCCCCGCCGGCTCAATGGAAAAAGATATCACCCTGGCCTTTGCCGAATCCCTCAAAGCGGCCCTGGAGGAAAAGGACGGCATCCGGGTGGCCATGACCCGGACCGATGACAGTTTCCTGTCTCTGTCCGCGCGGGTGCGCCGTGCCCGCGACGAGGCTGCGGATCTTCTCATTTCGCTGCATGCTGATTCGATTGCCGTGCGGTCGCTGCGCGGTGCGACGGTCTACACGCTTTCGGACAAGGCCTCCGATGCGGTGGCGCAATCGCTGGTGGATCAGGAAAACCGTGAGGATGCGATTGTCGGCGTCAGCCTCGAAAACGCGCCCGAAGACATTGCGGCTATCCTCGTGGATCTGGCCCGCACGGAAACCAGGGTGTTCTCCACAGGTCTGGCGCAACAGGTGATCACATCTTTCGAAGGTCAGGTCAGGCTGATCAACAACCCGCTGCGTCATGCCGGTTTCCGGGTGTTGCAGGCCCCCGATGTCCCTTCCGTCCTGGTCGAGATGGGATATCTGTCCAATCGCGAAGACGAAAAACTGCTCAATGACGAAGAGTGGCGAGAAAACACGGCACAATTGCTCGCCCAATCGGTCGAGAATTACCGCGAAACGATCTTGGCGGGCAGGCGATGATGACCGATAAGGCAGATAATGATTCTGGCCGACGCTGCGGGTGTGACACAAGGCTGCCAGCTCGATCGGTATCTTCAGGCACGGCTGCGCGCTGCAATGCGCGGGGCGCGGGATCGGTAACGTATTTGCGTCGAGGGTTTCGGGTGTTGGAAAACCAAGGGGTTGCAGCGCTTTTCCTGCGGTGTGCACCTGGGGTAAATGCGTCCGCGCCCTATTTTATTCACATTGTCCGGGCTAACCGGGCGCAAGACATGATCGGCCATGACCTTGGCGTCTGCCAGGCGGGTCAAAAAGAAAAACAAACGGTAGCTGGCTGATGATACGACTGATTGGATATTTTTTCGGGATCGGGACCGTGCTGTTTCTGATGGTTGCAGCAGGCGTTGCCTGGTACATCGGAGATATCTCGAAGGATCTTCCCGATTACGAAGTGCTCAACAGCTACGAGCCGCCGGTGACCACCCGCGTGCATTCGGCCTCCGGCGAGCTGATGGCTGAATATGCCCGCCAGCGCCGTCTGTTCCTTCCCATCCAGGCCATCCCGGACCGGGTCAAGGCAGCCTTTCTGTCCGCCGAAGACAAGAATTTCTATTCCCACCCCGGCGTCGATCCCGTGGGTCTGACCCGTGCTGTGATCAACAATATCCGCACCGGCGCACGGCAGGGGGCATCGACGATTACCCAGCAGGTGGCGAAGAACTTCCTTCTGACGTCCGATCAGACCTATGAGCGCAAGATCAAGGAAGCGATCCTGTCGTTCCGTATCGAGCAGGCCTATTCCAAGGACCGCATCCTCGAACTCTATCTCAACGAGATCTTCTTCGGCATGAACGCCTATGGCATCGCCGGGGCGGCGCTGACCTATTTCAACAAGTCGGTCAACGAGCTGAGCATCTCTGAAACCGCCTACCTCGCAGCCCTTCCAAAGGCGCCGGCCAATTACCATCCGTTCCGTCACCCTGAGCGCGCGATCGAGCGCCGCAACTGGGTGGTCGACCGCATGGTGGAAAATGGCTATGTCCGCGCGGCCGACGGGGCTGAGGCAAAGCAGGAGCCGCTGGGTGTGACCCCGCGCAAGACCGGCTCTTACCTGTTCGCATCGGAGTATTTCGCTGAAGAGGTGCGCCGCGAGTTGATCGGCCGCTATGGCAATGATGCGCTGTATGAAGGTGGCCTGTCGGTCCGCACCACGCTCGATCCGCGGCTTCAGGTGATTGCCCGCAAGGCCTTGCAAAAAGGCCTGATGAATTATGACGAGCGCCGCGGCTTCCGCGGGCCCGTGACTCGCATCGACACATCTGGCGACTGGGGCACACCGCTCAGTGAGATAGATCCGCTGCGGGACGTGCCGGAATGGAAGCTCGCCGTCGTGCTGTCGGCGTCCGACGACGCGGTCGAGGTCGGTTTGCGTCCGGGCCGGGAGGTTTCCGGCGCGGTTGCAGAAGAGCGCCCGACCGGCACGATCCTGGCCGAAGACATGAAATGGGCATTCCGCGTCAATCTGGACGGAGAAAGAGCCCGAAACGTCAAGAAGGCTTCCGAGGTGCTGGCTCCGGGCGATGTTGTCTATGTCGAACCCTACGACAAGGACGGCACGCAAGGCCTGCGCCTGAGACAGCCGCCGAAAATCCAGGGCGCGCTGGTGGCGATGGATCCGCATACCGGTCGCGTGCTTGCCATGGTCGGTGGATTCTCCTTTGCACAGTCCGAGTTCAACCGCGCAACCCAGGCCGAACGCCAGCCGGGATCGGCTTTCAAGCCTTTCGTTTATGCGGCGGCTCTCGACAATGGTTACACGCCCGCATCAGTGGTGCTCGATGCGCCGATCGAAATTGTTTCCGGCGGCGAACTCTGGAAGCCGAAAAACTACGGCGGCGGATCGGCCGGCCCGTCGACGCTGCGGCTCGGCATCGAACGCTCGCGTAACCTGATGACGGTCCGGCTTGCCCAGGATATGGGCATGAACCTGGTGGCGGAATATGCCGAGCGGTTCGGTGTCTATGACGACATGCTGCCAGTGTTGGCGATGTCGCTCGGCTCCGGCGAAACCACGGTGATGCGGATGGCATCGGCCTATTCGGTGCTTGCTAATGGCGGCAAGCAGATCAAGCCGTCGCTGATCGACCGCATCCAGGACCGTTACGGCAAGACCATCTTCAAGCACGAGGAACGCTCTTGCGATGCCTGCATCGCCACCGCCTGGCTGTCGCAGGAAGAACCCGAAGTGGTCGACACCCGCGAGCAGGTGCTCGATCCGATGACCGCCTACCAGATCACTTCGATGATGGAAGGCGTGGTCACCCGCGGAACCGCAGCCGGCAAGATCAAGCTCGATCGCCCGACCGCCGGCAAGACCGGCACCACCAACGAGGAAAAGGACGCCTGGTTCATGGGCTATACCGCCGACCTCGTGGCCGGCGTCTTCATCGGCTTTGACAATCCGACGCCCATGGGCCGCGGCTCCACCGGCGGCGCGCTGGCAGCCCCCGTGTTCAACGAGTTCATGCAGGGCGCGCTCGAGGGAACGCGTCCGGCTGATTTCCGCGTTCCGCAGGGCATGAAGCTGATTGCGATCAACCGCAAGACCGGCATGCAGGCCTTTGAAGGCGAGGGCGACGTGATCATGGAAGCCTTCAAGCCCGGCACCGGACCTTCGGACGTCTATTCGGTCATCGGTCTTGAGGAGTTCGCTACCGGCGACGCCATCACCACGATTTCGCCGCAGGCCAACCAGGCCGTCAACAATGGTGTCGGCGGGCTTTATTGACGCATCGAAAAATCGGCGTCTTTGACGCCTTTACATCACGCGGAGTGGATCTTATGGTCCGCCCGCTTCGGCAAGCAACTTGCCTGATAACATGACGGAACCAGAGATCCATGCGCGCAGAAACCCAGGTCGTTGTCGACGAAATCAAGCAGGCCATAAGCCTGCTGAGGAGGCATCTTTGACTGGGAACCTGCTCAAAAACGTCTCGAATGGCTGAACGCCAAGGCTGAAGACCCGTCGATCTGGGATGACGCGCAGGAAGCTCAGAAGCTGATGCGCGAACGCCAGCAACTCGATGATGCCATCAATGGCCTGAAACGCCTGGAAAGCCAGCTGTCCGACAACCTCGAACTCATCGAGATGGGCGAGGAAGAAGGCGACAGCGGCATCGTCAGCGAGGCGGAAGCAGCCCTCAAGGAGCTTCGCACCGAAGTCACCCGCCAGCAGATCGGATCGCTCCTTTCAGGCGAGGCCGACAGCAACGACACCTATCTCGAAGTTCATTCCGGTGCCGGCGGTACCGAAAGCCAGGACTGGGCCAACATGCTGTTGCGCATGTACAGCCGCTGGGCCGAACAGCACGGGATGAAGGTCGAGCTTCTGGAAATCCATGATGGCGAAGAAGCCGGCATCAAGTCGGCCACGCTGCTGGTCAAGGGACACAATGCCTATGGCTGGCTAAAGACGGAATCAGGCGTGCACCGCCTGGTCCGGATCTCGCCTTATGACAGCCAGGCGCGGCGTCACACCTCGTTCTCGAGCATCTGGACCTATCCGGTGATCGACGATTCGATCGATGTCGACATCAACGAGAGCGATTGCCGTATCGACACCTACCGCGCCTCGGGCGCCGGCGGTCAGCACGTCAACACCACCGATTCGGCGGTTCGCATCACCCACAATCCGACCGGGATCGTGGTACAGTGCCAGCAGGAGCGCTCGCAGCACAAGAACCGTGCCAAGGCCTGGGACATGCTTCGCGCGCGGATCTACGAGGCAGAGCTGCAAAAACGCGAGGAAGCGGCCAACGCCGAAGCGGCTTCAAAGACAGATATCGGCTGGGGTCACCAGATCCGCTCCTACGTCTTGCAGCCCTACCAGCTGGTCAAGGATCTGCGCACCGGGACGGAAAGCACCAACCCGCAAGGCGTACTGGATGGTGATCTTGATGAATTCATGGAAGCAGCCCTGGCTCAGCGCGTCTATGGCGGCGGTGAAGAGGTCGCAGACATCGATTGATCGTACCGGCAGGCATCGAGCCCTGGTGACTGCGGCGAGTAACGTGTTCAGCGGGTCAGCGCCGAGCGGATCAGGCTGAAACCTGCCAGGGCGAACAGCCCTGCGGCTACGCCTTCAATCCATCGTCTCGATTTTCGATAACCGGCCATGAAGCCGGGAAGCGAGAACGTCAGCGCATAGCCCGCATAATTCGCAAATCCAAGTCCGGCGCAGATCAATGTGGCAGCGGCCACAGCACGGACGTCTGTTTCTTGTCCCAAACCCATGGACAGGGCAGCCATCCAGGCCACAACCGCTTTCGGGTTCGAAAGGTTGAGCAGCAATCCTCGCCAGAACCATCCGCCCTTGTGCGCGCCGGTTGCAGTTTGGTCCATCTTCCGTGCCGCGGATTTGCCCGATTGAACTGCCAGCCAGACCAGATAGGCACCGCCAAAAAGCTTGAGAAGCGTGAGCAGGGTGGTGGTGCCCTGTACCACGACACCAAGTCCCGTTGCGGCAATCAAACCCCAGAACGCCAGCCCGACCGACAGACCGAGCCCGAACAGCAATCCGGCCGAACGGCCCGAATGCATTGCGACTGTCGCAAGGGCGAGGTTTGCGGGGCCGGGCGATACGGTGACAAAAAAAATGCGGCTGCAATGGTCAGATAACTATCGAGGTGTTCCATGTCAGTCTCCATTCTCGCTGCTTTGGAACGGCAGACAAATGCAGGCCCTGTGCCGTGAGCGTGGCCCGCCGGATGGTCGGTTGAGGCATCCCGGCCTCAGTTGCTTGACCGCTCCACCAGCATTTCGCCGAATTCGTCGATGTAAAGCGCCCAGGTTTCCGGCTCGGCCACAGCAGGATCAGTTTTGAGATAGATGTAGGCGCCAAACCCCTGCCGGCTCGCGGCACCGGTCGAATCCTCCGGCCTGATGTCGGTGATGTACCCGCCCAGACTGTTGATTTCATCGATCCCGGTGGAGCTGGCCAGTGCGGGACCGTCAGGACCCAATGCGATTTCCTGCAATTGCAGCAGCGAGCGGTTGTCCTCGCCGCGGATGGCCACGAGCCGGTAATAGCCACGCTGAGGGGCGGCTTCTGAGTCCGAGCCGTCCACCGTTTTCTCCCAGAAGCCGCCGCTAGTCGCAAACAGGATCCGCGGCGACAGACTGTCGGCGAGTTCCGATCCCTGCTGGGCGTGAACTGGCGCTGAAACCCAGGCGGCGAGACATGCCAGCATTGCCATCATTTTCAATGTAGTACGCAGCATCAACTCAACCTCCCGTTTGTGAGTCAGTAGAGAAATTGTTCGGCCAATATGCGGTCATTCCATGAATGGCTGGAATCGGTCAGAATCCGGGTGGTCGATTCCTGCGATTCAGCTACCTGAACCTGGGTCACGGATTTGACCTCGATATGGTCGGCCACCGCGTTGACCGGGCGCTTGTCGCTTTCCAGTACATCGATGGTCACCTTGACCTTGTTCGGAAGCAGCGCCCCGCGCCAGCGCCGTGGCCGGAACGGGCTGACCGGCGTCAGGGCCAGAAGCTGCGCATCGAGCGGCAGGATCGGGCCGTGCGCCGAGAGATTATAGGCGGTCGAACCGGCAGGCGTCGCCACCATCAGCCCGTCGCAGATCAGCTCCTCCATGCGTTCAAGCCCGTCAACCGACAGTTTCAGCTTTGCCGCCTGGTAACTCTGCCTGAGCAGCGAGACCTCGTTGATGGCCAGCGCCTTGTGGGTTGCGCCATGGGCGTCCCTGGCGACCATCTCGAGCGGGCGGATGATGTTTTCCACCGCCGCGTTGATGCGGCCCGGCAGATCCTCATCCGAATAATCGTTCATCAGGAAGCCGATCGAGCCGCGGTTCATGCCATAGACTGCGCGACCGCTGTTCATCTGCTCGTGCAGCGTCTGCAGCATGAAGCCGTCGCCGCCAAGCGCCACGATCACGTCAGCTTCCTGCTGCCGGGTGTTGCCGTAAAGGGCTGCGAGGTGCTGAGCGGCTGCCTGCGCATCAGGTGCCGGCGAGGCGATGAAACTGAATTTCCAAGTCATGTGATGAGCTTACTCCACTCCTTGGCAGACAATGGCGATTGCCAGGACAGGATGCAAGGGCAGGCGCGCACCACCGGGGCGGAATTGACGACCGTCACTCTGCCTTGCCGAGGTCGCGCGGGCGGGCTCGAAGCATCGCAGAGTGAACAACGATCAGCTTCCACCCGGGCGTCGGCCGCGGGCGCGCATCAGGCCGGCTGCGCGCGCGTCGGCGCTGTCGGTGTCTCGCCAAGGACGGTTGGCCTTATTCTCAGCGCCCGCAGCGCATTGAGGATGACGGCAACATCGATTGCCTCCTGCAGCAATGCGCCCTGGACCGGTGTCAGATAACCAAGGGCTGCCGCGATCATTCCCGCCACGGAGAGGCCGATGCCCACAACGACGCTTTCGAGCGCGATCCGTTGCGAGCGTTGCGCCACCTCGAGCCCAGACAGGAGGCGGTCAAGATGATCGACCAGCAGAACCACATCCGCGGCTTCCGCCGATGCGGCAGCACCGCGCGCGCCCATGGCCACCCCGATGTCGGCTGCAGCCAGCGCCGGCGCATCATTGACCCCGTCACCGACCATCATCACCGGACCGTTCTTGCGCTCAGTGAGAACCAGCAGCACCTTTTGATCCGGCGTCAGCTCCGAGCGAACGGCATCAAGTCCCAGTCCTTCTGTCACCGCCTCGGCCACCGAGCGCCGGTCGCCGGTGGCAAGCAGGATGCGGCCGATGCCGTGGCTGCGAAGCCCGGCCAGCAGCTCTGCGGTGCCGGCGCGCAACGTGTCGGCCATTACCACGTGGCCCGCGAGTTCGCCGTCGACGGCAAGTGCCACGACGACCTCGCCGGTTTCGCCGGCCTTGTCATGGGAAATCGACAGTCCGAGCTGTGCCGAGACAAACGCCGTGCCGCCGACCGCCATTTTCCGGCCGTCAATGGTGCCGGTGATGCCTTCGCCGGCGGTTTCATCAAGGTGGTCGGGAAACGGCAGGGCGGTTCCGCGCGCCCGCGCTTCGCTCACCAGCGCCTGCGCGATCGGGTGTTTCGATCCCTGGTCCAGCGCCGCCGCGTAGTGCAGAACTTCGGCTTCTGACAGGTCCCCATAGCTCTCTATTGCCACGATCACCGGCCTGCCGTCGGTCAGCGTTCCCGTCTTGTCGAGAATCAGCGTTTGGATCCGCGCCAGCGCTTCAAGCGGTTTGGCCCCCTTGATCAGCACCCCGAAATGCGCGGCGCGGGAAAGCCCGGCCACCAGCGCTACCGGCACCGCGAGGATAAGCGGGCAAGGTGTGGCGACCACAAGAACCGCGACGGCCCGGATGGGGTCGCCCGTAAACCACCAGGCGGCAAAGGCAATCACCACCGTGACCACCAGGAACACAAGCGAATAACGGTCCGCCAGCCGCGCCATCGGCGCTTTCGATTTCTGCGCCGCTTCGACCAGCCTGACGATGCCCGCAAAGGTGCTGTCTTTCGCCTGCCGCGTTGCCTTGAGGTCGAAGGCTTCGCCGGCATTTGTGGCGCCGCTCATCACCTCCGCATCGCGGGTGAGGTGAACCGGCAGCGATTCCCCGGTCAGTGCCGATTGGTCAAGTATCGCCTGGTCGCTGGCGACAACGCCGTCGACGGGCGCCACATCGCCTTGCCGGATGAGCAGCAGGTCACCCGGTTCGATCTCGTCGAGCGGCACCTCGTCGAGTATACCGTCGCGATGCCGCGTCGCGGTACGCGGAACCCGCGCCAGCAGGCTGCTCATCTCGTGCCTGGCCCGGCCTTCGGCAAAGCTCTCGAGAAATGTGCCGCCGGAATACATCACCGCGACAACAGCTGCTGCCAGTGTCTCGCCAAATGCCAGCGCCGCCGTCATCGACAACGCGGCAACGATGTCGAGGCCGACTTCGCCGTTTCTCAGGCTGCGCACGATCTCGGCCACGAGTGCCAGCAGCACGGGAATGACCCCGGCGGACCAGATCAGGCCGGCAGCCGTGGGCAGGCCGGCCAGGCTGAATCCCAGTCCCACGACCAAGCCGAGGAGAGAGATCGCCAGCAGGCCGGTATTGAGACGGTCTTCAAAAAAAATGCGCATGAAAACTGTCGTCCTTTGCGTGGTGGAAGCGTCCATCCCTACACCGGCCGGCAGGAATGTACATTGCTGCAGATCAAACAGCCGCTGCGGTCATCATGGCTTGTCTTGACGAAGAGGGACGCTAAAGATGCGCATGAAGTTCTGGTTGGGAGCAGGATGAATGTCGACACCGCAATCACACGTGCCGCTCTGGTTGCTTGTCGTCCTGCAGGGCGCGGTGTCGGGCGTCAGCCTGGTGGTCGAGATCGTCGCCGGCCGCATGCTCGCACCCTATGTCGGCATGTCGCTCTACACCTGGACTGCGGTTATCGCCGTTGTGCTGGCCGGCTTCTCCGTCGGGCACTGGTGGGGCGGACATGTCGCCGGGCGCCCGGCGAAGAAGGCGCTTGCCTATACCGGCTGGGTCCTGCTTGCTGCCGCCATCTCAACGGCCTCTGCCTTGTTGCTGTTACGCGTCATCGGCGGCCCGGTTCTGGTCGCAGTCGAACATCCGGTCTGGGGCATCGTGATCCTCACTTTCGGCGTGTTCTTCCTGCCTTCGCTGTTCGCCGGGGTCCCGGCGCCGGTTCTGGCGCAGATTGCCGTCGCTCAGGAACATGTGCCGTCCGGCAGATCGCTCGGCGCCATGTTTGCGGCCGGTGCCGTCGGTGCGATTGCAGGAACATTGCTCGCGGGCTTTCTCTTCATTCCGTGGCTTGGCACCACCCTGACGCTGGCCATCGTCACCGCGATCTACCTCGTTGCTGCGGCACTGCTGTTCTGGCTGGCCCGGCCATTCAGGCAGGTGGCGGTAGCCTCAACCGTTTCGGTGCTGGCGATCGCGATTGCCGCGCTGTCGGTCACGCGCCCCGCGGGCTGCACCACCGAAAGCCAGTATTTCTGCATCAGGGTTCTCGATGTGACGGCCGAATACGGGGTGCCGGTCAAGCGCCTGGTGCTTGATCATCTTTCGCACGGCACCAGCGCACAGGATCTGCCGCGAACGATGTTTTCCGAGTTCACCGCCATGTTCGATGCGATCGCCAGGGGGCGCCTCGGGGCCGAGCCGTTTTCGGCTTTCTTCATCGGTGGCGGGACTTTTTCCGTGCCGCGTGCCTGGGCTGACCGCGACACCGGGCCGATCACCGTGGCAGAAATCGACCCGCGAGTGACCGAGACGGCGGTGCGTGATTTCTGGCTCGACCGGGAGCGCATGAAGATCCTCGACGAGGATGCCCGCGTCGCGCTGCGCAGACGGCCAGATCAGCGCTATGACGTCATTGTCGGCGATGCTTTTGGCGATATTGCCGTCCCGGCGCACCTCGTCACCCAGGAGTTTTTTCAGCTCGTCCGATCGCGGCTGACGGAGGAGGGGGTCTTCCTGATGAACGTGGTCGATTTCCCAGAGCGGCTGGCTGCGCTGAGCGCCATTGCGGCGACCTTGCAGTCGGTTTTTGCCAGTGTCGAGATCTGGACCGAGGAACGGCTGCCGACGCCTGGTGAACAACGCATCTTTGTTCTGGTCGCCGCTGACAAGCCGACCGCGTTTTCCGCGGTGACCGCCGCCGCACCCGATCCGGCCCGCTTCGCCGCCATGGCCCAGAGTTTCACCGACCGCCTGGTTGCGAAAGCCGCGCCTGCCTTGCTGACCGATGATTATGCGCCGATAGACCGGCTTCTTGGCGGACATTTCTGACCGGGTTGCAGCGAACCGGTTTGCAACAAGGTGAAAAAGCTAACCGATTTTGGCCAAGTGCAATCCGGTTGGTCGTTTCCACCAGATGACGGCGCACTTGAGCAAAGGTTTGCGTGATTTCTCTGAAACCCCCCTGAAATAAAAGGGTTTAAAACCCCGCTCGTGACATTCATAGTTGTCGTGAGAACAATTTCAGAATCAAGCATTTCGCCCAATGCTTCGCCGGGGCACAGAAGGTAAACGAGATGAGAAAAATTTCGGTTTTGGTATCAGCTGGCATGCTGGTTTTGTCAGCGCAGGCATCTGCCTCAAAAACGATCTCGTTCAAAGGCGTCTGCTCGATCACGACCGGCATCGTCAGCGGCAAGAAGTATGCGACGTTGAAGTGTCACAAAGTGGATGAACCCGGCCACTACAGTATCCGTGCGACCAAATGGGAGCGGAAGGACAAAGAGGAATACCGCAATCTGGCTCGGCATGCCGGGCGGAAATTTACCTGCACGTTTACACAAAACGGCTTTGTCTACCTGCCGCAAAAACACAAGAACGTGGATATGAGCGATTGCCGCTGATTATCGTTCAGCCGGCCCTGCCGAATTGAAGCACTCCGCCGCTCTCTTTGGAGGCGGAAGGTCAGATCCCCTTGCTACTAAACTGGGTCCCAGCTTTTGAGGCCTGTCCAGTCCTCGTTTCCTGACAGGAGGCGGGGGATATGTGTTCTCCGCAGCGCAAGCAATCGGAATGCCGTCCAAGCCGTGAGCGAGGGCGCAGCCTGCTTTCAATCCCTGCTGATCAGATCGGAAGGCGCGCCCCGTGTCGCGGCCCCAGTCCCTGTGCCTTTCGGAAGCTGATGGAGGCTCTTCCGCCCTGACGGGCGAAATGAGGTTGACCTGACGTGACCAGTGTCTTTAGTGTCCAACAATCGGACACTAACGGCCCTTGGTCGTAAGGTTGATGGTGGGGTTGCGGCAAGCGCTGCTGAGGAGGAGGAGCGCTGCCGTGACACATGGTTTCCGTCGACTGCCTGTCCGGAAATTACTTTGGGAGGAGTACACATCATGATGAAATCACGGATAGGCGGCCTGCTGGCTGCAACCACGCTGGCGGTCGGCATGGCCGGGCCGGCGGCCGCTGCAGACGACACGTTCAAGATTGGCGTGATCACGTTCCTGTCGGGACAGGCGGCGGAAAGTTTTGGTGTGCCGGCCTGGAATGGCGGCAAGCTTCTGGTCGACATGCTCAACGAGGGCGGCAAACTGCCCGCGCCCTATGACAAGATGGGCTTCGGCGGCATGAAGATCGAGGCCGTCATCGTCGATGAGGCCGGCGGCGCTACCAAGCAGGTCCAGGAATTCCGCAACCTCGTGCAGCGTGAAGAAGTCGACGCGGTCGTTGGCTACGTGTCGTCCGGCGATTGCCTGGCTGTTCCGCCGGTGGCCGACGAGCTCAAGGCCTTCACCATCCTTTATGACTGTGGCACGCCGCGTGTGTTCGAGGACGGCAGCTACGAGTATGTGTTCCGCACCGCGGCGCATGCCACGATGGATAATGTGAGCCTTGCGCGCTACCTCAAGTCCCGCGATTTCGACGTCCCGAGCTTTGCCGGGCTGAACCAGGACTATGCCTGGGGCCAGGACAGCTGGGCCGACTTTACCGGCGCAATGAAGCAGCTCTATCCCGATGCCGAGGTCAAGACCGCTTTGTTCCCGAAATTTGGCGCCGGCCAGTACGGCACCGAAATCTCGGCGTTGCTGCGTGAAAAGCCGGCACTGGTCCACTCGTCCAACTGGGGCGGCGATCTGCAGGGCTTCCTGATCCAGGCCACGGCGCGCGGCCTCCACAAGCGGGCGCAGCTGGCACTGGCGGCGGGCGATCACGTCATCCCGCAGCTTCAGGACAAGATGCCGGACGGCATTTTCCTTGGCGCACGCGGCGTCAACGGTCTGGCCGCTTACGCCCGCGGCGGTGAGCTCAAGCAGCTGACCGACACGATGTGGGATGCTTACGAGGCGGAATACAACACCTTCCCGGTACAGGCCCCGTTCCGCATGTGGCAGGCCCTGTTCGGTCTGAAGACTGCGGTCGAGAAGGCGATGGCCGACAATGGCGGCACCAAGCCGACCAGCGAGGAACTTGCAGCCGCGATGAAGGGTCTTTCCTGGGATGCTCCCTCGGGCCGCATCGAGATGGCGCTTGCCGACGGGCATCAGGCGATCCAGCCCAACGCCATCGGCACCACCAAGTGGAATGCCGATGCCGGCAAGATGGAACTGGTTGACGTCGAGTATTACGATGCCCGCTGCGTCAATCCGCCCGAAGGCATGAAGTCCCAGGACTGGCTGGCGCAGGGTTTCCCCGGCGCTGAATGTGACTAACACCTGAAATCCGAACAGACCCGTCGCAGGCATGCGACGGGATCGCTTTTCATGTACACGTGCTCGGACCCCTGACCCATGGATCTTGCGGCAACCATCCTTGTTGATGGCCTCATTTATGCCGGCTGGCTGTTTATCGTCTCCGTCGGCCTGACGCTCGTCTTCGGCGTGCTCAACATTCTCAATATCGCGCATGGCAGTCTCTACGCCATCGGCGCCTATGCGTCCGCCTCGATGGTGGGGGCCTATTTCGCGCTCGGCGGCGAGGCGTTCCCCTATGGCAGCTATGTCGCGATGATCCTCGCGGCCCTGCTGGTCGCGCTGGTGCTTGGCCCTCTGCTGGAGCGCGGCCTGCTGAGGTTCTTCTACGGCCGCGACGAAGTGCTCAATGTGCTGGTGACCTACGCCGTGTTCCTCATTCTCGAGGACGTGATGAAGCTGATCTGGGGCGTCAATCCCTATTTCGTCTACGAGCCCTACACGCTGCTCGGCGATGTCGAGATCGGTCCACTCTTTTATGTCGGTTACGATTTCGCGGTGATCGCGGCGGCCATCGTGGTTGGCCTCGCCGTCTGGCTGACGCTCAACAAGACCCGGGTCGGCAAGGTCGTGCTCGCCGTCATCCACGATTCCGAGATGAGCCAGACCATGGGCGTCAATGTCCAGCGCATCTATCTCGGCGCCTTCATGGCCGGCACGTTTCTGGCAGCCCTTGGCGGCGCGCTGACAGCACCGATGATCTCGGTGACGCCGGGGCTCGGTGTCAATGTCATCATCGTCGCCTTCGCCGTGGTCATCATCGGCGGGCTCGGCTCCGTTCCGGGTGCAGCCATCGGCGCGCTGATGGTCGGCATCAGCCGCGCGGCCTCGGTTCACCTGATGCCCGAAGCCGAGCTCTTCATCATCTATTTCGTCATGGCAATCGTGCTGCTGTTCCGGCCCGAAGGGCTGTTTGCGAAAACCCAGGCGAGGAAAATCTGATGCGTTTCAACCTTCTCCTCGCGGCCGTCATCGCCTTTGTCGTGCTTGCTGCCGGATCGGTGATCCTGCCGGACTGGGCCATGTTCCTGTTTGCCATGGCGCTGGCCAAGGGGCTGGTCTGCCTCGGCATCGTCGGCATGATGCGCGGCGGCGTGGTCTCGTTCGGGCAGGGGCTCTATTATTGCCTCGGCGCCTACACAGCGACGCTTGTCGCCAACAATTTTGGCGTCTCCGACATCTTCCTGCTCACCTTGTTGAGCTCCGCGGTCTGCCTTCTGGTCGGCATGGCCTTCGGGCCGCTGCTCTCGAGCTACCGCGGCATCTTCTTTGCCATGCTGTCGCTGGCCCTGTCGATGGTGCTCTATGGCTCGCTGTCGAAGATGAGCTTCATCGGCGGCACCGACGGGCTCAACATCGCAGCCCCCACCTTCCTCGGCTGGGCGCCGGAAGGCCGGCCCTTGCAGATGGCGCTCTACATCTACGTGGTGGCGATCGTCGTGATCGCCGGCGTGCTGATGCGCATCTATTTTGACAGCGAGCGCGGGCTGCTCACACTCGCCACCCGCGACAACGAACTCCGGGTCGAGTATCTCGGCGCCTCGGTCCGCAACGTCATGACCTACAACTACGTCTTCGGCGCAGTGCTGGGCGGTATCGGCGGCACCATCGCGGCACTTGCTCTGGGCCATGTCGATCCGGAATTTGCCTTCTGGACGACCTCGGGCGAATTCGTCTTCGTGGCCATTCTCGCAGGCTCGCTGTCGGTGCCCTCGGTCTTCGTCGCGGCCATCATTCTCGAACTGGTGCGCTCGTTCTCAAATCTCTATTTCCCCAACACCTGGCAGCTGGCGCTCGGCATCTTCCTGCTGGCCGTCATCGTCGTTCTGCCGAAAGGGCTGGGCTCGCTGGTCAGCCGCCGGAAAGGGAGCCCGGCATGAACAAGGCAGTGCTAGAAGTCCGCGACCTTCAGAAAACCTTCGGCGCTGTCACTGCGGCGCAGGACATCTCGGTCACCGTGCCCGAAGGCGCGGTCTATTCGCTGATCGGCTCGAACGGCGCCGGCAAGACGACCTTCGTCAACATGGTGACCGGCTACATCAAGCCCGATTCCGGCCTGATCAATTTCGGCAATCGCAACATTGCCGGCATGGCCCCGCGCCAGATCACCCGACTGGGCATTCACCGCTCGTTCCAGATTGCCCAGCTCTGCGCCGAGCTGACAGTCGAGGAAAACATGCTGGTGGCCGATGCGATCCACGGCCACCCGGGCCCTTCGTTTCTGCGCAGGGCCCACAATGCCGAGGCGCGCGAGCGTGCGCTGGCGACGCTTGAGCGCTTCCACATCGCCGAGCACCGGGACAGGCTGGTGCCCGAGCTTTCCGGCGGGGTCAAGAAGTTGCTCGACATTGCCATGGCCATGGCCGGCGAGACGCAGATCATGATGCTCGACGAGCCCACTTCCGGGGTAGCGGCCGACGAGAAGTTCCCGATCATGGATCTCGTCATGGACGCGCTGCGCTCGGCCGGTGTCACGGTGATTTTCGTGGAACACGACATGGACATCGTCACCCGCTATTCCGAACGCGTGCTGGCCTTTTACGATGGCCGCATCATTGCCGATGATGCGCCCGGCGAGGTGTTGTCCGATCCCGAAGTGCAACGATACGTGACGGGGGCGCCGGCATGAGCCTGAAACTCGAAAATGTCGAAGTCAGCATCCAGGCGGCACCGATCCTGCGCGGCGTCAGCCTCGAGGTCGGCACCGGTGAGCGCATGGGGCTGGTTGGCCGCAACGGCGCCGGCAAGACCACGGTCATGCGCACCATCACCGGGCTTGCCAGCATGTCGTCCGGCAAGGTGTTCTGGCATGGCGATGACATCACCGCGATGCCGCCGCGGGACCGCGCCCGGCTCGGTTTCGGCTACATGCCCGAAGATCGCCGCCTGGTGCCGGATCTGACGGTCGAGGAAAACATGCTGCTCCCGGCCTGGGTCAATGACGATATCGATGGCGCGAAGGGCCTTGAATTCGTCTACGACCTGATGCCGGAACTGACCAAGATGGCGTCGCGCAAGGCGCTGCTGCTGTCGGGTGGGCAGCAGAAGATGGTCGCCCTCGGACGCGCCCTGATCGCCGGCCGCAAGCTGTTGTTGCTCGACGAGCCGTTCGAAGGCGTGGCGCCGGCGCTGGCCAAGCGGATTTCCGAGGTCATCACCTCGCTCAAGGGCGAGGGCTTGTCCGTGCTCATCGCGCAGTCCGAACTCAGCCACTCGCTCGATCTGCTGCAGCGTGAGAGCGTGATCGAACGCGGCGAGATTATCCGGGTGAACATCATTGATGCGACGCTGGCGGAGGGGGTATGAGAGCCCGTCGCCCACACCTGCCTGCAGCAGGGTCCTGCTTTCAAGCGCAGGATTTGAAGAGATAAGTCCCCATGCCGCTCAAGCCCAAACACCTTCGTGTCCAGCATGCCTATGAACAGGTGTCGACCGAAATCGAAGCCCAGATTCTCAACGCCTCGCTCAAGCCCGGCGACCGGCTTCCGGGCGAGGTCGAGATGGCCAGCATGTTCAACGTCAACCGCTCCACCGTGCGCGAGGGCATCCGGCGGCTTGAAAGCGAAGGCTTCGTGCGCCGGATTTCGCCGCGCAAGCTCGTGGTCTCGATCCCGCGCATGGCCGAGCTGTCGTCACGGCAGACCCGCGCCCTGAGCATGCTCGACGTCACCTTCGAAGAGCTGTGGAATGTCGCCATAGCCACCGAGCCGCTGGCGGCCGAGCTGGCTGCCAAACACGCCGATGCAGAGGATCTGGCGGCATTGGACGAGATCCACCGGGCGCTGGTCGCGGCGGAAGGCCAGGGCCAGGCGACGGTGGAAATCGACACCGCCTTTCATTCCCGTGTGGCGGCTGCAAGCAAGAACCGGGT
>TARA_R110002012_G_C11677426_1_pt1 | contig 57116 bp, 48 predicted proteins | sample TARA_R110002012 | Tara Oceans TARA_R110002012 (sample SAMEA4396515) | marine metagenome | biome: Westerlies Biome; feature: [DCM] deep chlorophyll maximum layer (ENVO:01000326); material: water (ENVO:00002006), including particulate matter (ENVO:01000060) such as... | depth 40 m
GATTGAAATCATCAGAATGCATTATGCTTTATTCTTATCTTTTATTTTTTTACAATTAGGTTTTAAAATCTACACATTATCTATTTACTATTTAAAGTTGATCAGGGCTGCTCCCCCCTTGAGGGGGGTGAAGGGGGGTGTTCCAATTGCTTAATAAATTCTTTAATGGTCTCAACCACATTTTCTGTGCTTTGCTTAACATCAGTATCATCAAACCTTAAGAATTTCACCCCATACTTTTCAAGCTTTGATTGTCTGTGTTCATCAAGAATTACCCCTTCTTCATTATCATGTGATGAACCATCTACTTCAATCGCGAGCATTAATTCATGACAATAGAAATCTACGATATAGCGATCAATTGGCACCTGCCTGTGAAACTGAAAACCTAATTCCCTACCTTTTATCTGTTCCCAAAGCATTATTTCTGCTATTGTACTGTTTTTTCTTAGCTCTCGAGCTAGTTTTTTCAGATAGGGTTTGTATGGTAGGATTTTATTTTTGCTCATAACATTAGGTCTTTTGTTTGTTGTACAAGATCTAAATTTTTAATGGTCTTGTTAATTGTGTTCTGTTTGAAAATAAAGATGCTTATGCCATTTTTTTGCTGTAATTCATCAAAAAACACCCCCTATAATCCCCTCAAGGGGATAGACTCACGGATTTTTGTTGGTAGTAAATACTAAATTTTGTCACTATTTTCTCCACTACCACCAACTATCAAAGTAAAAAGTAAAAGAATGTTCAGTGCGGCTCCCCCTTGAGGCGGGTTAGGGGGGGGATCCCTCTCCCAACTTCTTTTCCTTATTATTTTTACTCTTCATCAACCACAAATACGCATCCTCCAAGTTAGCCCGCACATGCACCGCATCTTCCCTTGGTTGCTCACCCGCAAGGCATTTTACCCGAATCTGGTCACCTTCTCGCATGTGATGAACAATCAAATAATTTTCCTTCTTCGCTTCAAATTGCTCTGGTGAAAGGTGAAACTCCCATACTTTATCATCAGCCAGCTCCGCCATAGTAGTCGGACTGCCCATATACTCTATATTTCCAGAAATCAACACTGCTAAGTTGTTACAACTACTTGCAATATCTTCAATGATATGAGTAGAGAAAACTACAATCCGCTCGCGACTCAATTCTACTAATAGATTCCTGAAACGGATTCTTTCCAATGGATCAAGTCCGGCAGTAGGCTCATCTACAACCAAAATCTTCGGCAAGTGAAGCAGTATTTGTGCGATTCCAATTCGCTGTTTCATCCCACCAGAGAAAGAGCCAATCTTCTTATGCTGGTGCTCATCCATATGCACTGCTTTGAGTACGTATTGAACTCGCTCTTCCCGCACATCTTTTTGGCTGATTTTTCTCAGAATGGCCTGATAATCTAAAAACTCATATGGCGTCATATTTTCATAAGTTCCAAAGGCTTGAGGCAGATATCCAATAAGCCCTTGAAGTTCCTCTCGCTTTAGAGTAGTGTCATGTCCATTGATCCAGATCTTACCATAACTTTGATCCATAATACCGCAGAGAATCCTCATCAGTGTTGTTTTACCTGCGCCATTTGGTCCTAAAAGTCCGAACATACCTTGCTCAATATTGAGGCTCACCCCTTTAAGTGCTTTAAATTGTGATTTCTTAGGTTTTACATAAGGAATAGCCAACAATAGCTTATAATACAACCTTTTGATTTTAGCAAAACGTCCTTTAATTTGCTCAACTACCACTGGTTTTTCTGAAAGCTTTCTAGCTACGCGTACCAGAAATAGACCAGTGAACCATAGTATGATCAGGAATACCCCTACGCCTTTCACTTGTATATCGCTATAGAGATATACCGCACTGATGATCGGAAAGCCCCAGTACAATATGGAATAGATAAATCTAATAAGTTTCCGTCCTTTTCCTGCTAGTTGTGCTACTTCCTTGAAGATGGATAGCAATAAAGCATGCAGAGAAATCATAAAAAGCAGTTGCCAGAAGGCCTTATCCAAAAAGAAATAGATGAAATACACCAGAAATGCAATCAATGCCCCTTGCCATATTGAATTTTGCAGGATTGATTTTCGGGAAACCGGTTCTTCATTACGCTCATCAAACAGACGCTTATTGCCTTTCCATTCTCTAATCCATCGTTTGTCTCGACCATAAACTTTGGTCAGGTTTTGAATCTCAATATGCATAGCCTCATCTGGCGCTACCATTTTAGCATTGGCTTGACGTAGCGAGGTCATGATGAAATAGGTACCACCCGGAATCAGAATAATAGCGGAAAGAAACCAGATTACCTGCCAAAGCATTCCTTCAATTTGCAGATAAATTAAGCTAGCAAAAAAGATCATGAGGGCAATCTGTATGAGCTTAGTGCTCATTTTTAGATTTCGGAACCACTGTAATACGCTTTCCAACCCGGCACTCATAGTCGGAATGTAGATCAGGGTTAGGATTGTAGCAAAAGCGAGTCCGCCCATAACTGTTACAGCAAAAGGTTGGCCTATGCTGGTCACATATTCTGCATCTCCCAGTGCCAAAGGCAACATGGCCACAAAAGTGGTAATGGAAGTAATCAGGATAGGCCTGATGCGTGAAATCCCACTCATCATCAAGGATCGGTATTTGTTATAACCTCTTCTTCTCAAAATCCGAGAATAGTCAATCAGGATAATTCCATTATTGACCACAACACCTAACAGGATCATCAATCCTATCAAGGTATTCGCATTCAACAGTGAATTTCCGGTGAAAGTCAGTCCTAAGAAAGCGCCTATGCCAGCCAGAGGAATCGAGAACATGATCACAATTGGCAAGTAGATGGATTCGAAAACTGCCGCTAAAATCATGAAAATGATCATAATAGCAGCAAAAATAAAGAAGTAGAGTTCATCATACATGCCTTCATCGTGAATTACATCTACCACCATTCCTTTTGGAATATTGACGCTACTCACAACCTGGTCAATTTCCACTCGGGAAGATTCCAAGAGAGATTCTGATTTGGTAACTTCATCAATAAAACTGTAGGTAATCTCAATTCGTTTTTCCTGATTCAATCTGGTGATGGTGCTTTCTCCAGAAGAATAAATCACAGAACCAATATCAGCAAGAGAATGCGATACACCCGTTGTACTTGTAATAGGCATCTCTCGTAGGTCTTTCATCTCCTTAGCGGCCTGATTCACTTGATTTTGTGTTTGGATGGTGATTTCAAATTCTTCACCACCACTCACAAAGTTGGAACCAGAAGAAAAAGAAGGCTGGAAATCATTAAGGCCAATTGCTACATTTTGCTGCGTGATCATATTAGCACTCATGCGCTTTTGATCAAAGAGAATATGAGCTTCTGGACGCTCTGGGCTAATATTCACCGTACTTCTTTTAATGGATTGCAATCCACTTACATAGTTATTGATATCATTCGCAATGATTTTCATCAATTCAAAGTCCTGGCCTTTGATAATAATGCGTTCTGTAGGAGTTCCAATTCCTAACATTCTTTCAAAATCACTAGAAGCTGAACTTCCAACCCCACTTTGGCCACTTCTGCTAGGCGGTGGCTCATCCAATGAAATGTCCATATCTTCAAAACTAGAGCTGATACTCTTTAATTTGTTTTGAACGTCTGGTATAGAAATGCTGTCTAAATCTTTAAATCCTTCTATTAGCATCACAGTAAGTACCGCATCACCTTCGGAAATCTGACTGATCACTTTGTCCACTACTGGGATTTCCATCACTTTCTCCTCAATACTCCTCGTCTTCAGATCTGTAGTCTCTAATGTGGCGCCCTGTGGCATGGTCACAAACATATTCATTTGCGTATCTTCTACTTCAGTCGGTCCCGTCATACTCACTAAAAAGCTAAGCCCAATGGTGACGAAAAACAGTACCAGTCCACCGATAACCGTAAAAAGTGGCCTCCTAAAACAGGACTTCAAAATCACCACATACATCTGGATCATCCTTTGGCGAATGGAAGCATTTTTAATTAGCGGTGCCTTTTCCTGATCTTCTTTGTTAATGGCAGAATGTGCAAGCATCGGAATTAAAACTAGCGCCACGACCAAAGAAACCAATAAGGTTGAAATGATGGAAATTCCAATATGCGTTCCGATCATGGTGATCAGGAAATTGGAGGAGAAAATAAAGGGCAGGAATACCGTGACCGTAGTTAAGGTAGCAGCAATGACTGATCGCATTACTTCCTTGGTACCGTCTACAACAGCATCTTCTTTTTTCTTTTTATTGACTACATGTCGGTAGATGTTTTCCAATACCACGACACTATTATCCAACAGCATCCCTATGGCCAGTGCCATACCAATAAGCGTAAGGCTATTGATAGAAATACCTGCTGCATAGAAAAAATTGAAAGCAGTATAGACCGAAATAGGAATGGCGAGCGCAATGCTCAAAATGAATTTTAACCTTCGTAGAAATACCCATAGAACAAAAATGGCCAATAGACCCCCAGTCACTGCCAGGTTTTTAATCTGATCTATATTGGAGTTCATCAACTCAGCCTGATTGCTTTGTACCACAATCTCCACGCCCAATGCTTCCAGGTCTTCATTTATGGCATCAATTGCTTCTAAACTTGTTTCTGAAAGTGCAATTAGATTTGCTTGCGGAGCTTTTGATAAGCGAATGGAAACGGCATCTTTTCCGTTAATCCGACTTAGAGAGGTCTGCTTTTTTACTCCAAAGAAGACATCGGCTACATCGCTCAATAGCAAAGGGCCTTTTTCTGAAACGACAAGGTTTTGGATGTTCTTAATGTCCTTTAATTCGGCTGTAACATTGACAAAAATTTGTTCACCATTTCTTTCAATCTGTCCGGCAAAAGCACTTTTATTAGAGTTCTGCGAGAGTACACTACTGATGGTATTGGGTGTAATCCCATTTGCTTCACAGACCGCATCATTCATGATGATCTCGACCGTTTTCTGACGACCACCAAATACTTCCACGCCCCCAATGCCCTCAATATCGTTCAGTCGGTCGGTAATGTATTGATCCGTAACATTTCTGACCCGATCTACGCCACTGCTGCCCAGTACTTGCAAATCCATAAAAGCATTGGTGAACTGATCCGTATCAATTTTAATAATATTGACCAGAAATTCAGACCCCAGATCAGATTTGATGGCGCCTACTTTTTGTTCCAACTTTAGATAGGCGTATTTGATGTTGACTCCTTTTCGGAAGGAAATAAAGATCATGCCTTGCTGGCTATCGGCATTAGAGGTGATCTCTTCAATTCCTTCCAACGTACTGATAGCACTTTCAAGCGGCACAATGGCTTCCCGTTCCATGTATTTTGGATCTACTTCAGAAGTTGTGCCAACCTGCACTATCAATACCGGTAGTTCAACATTTGGGAAAAGCTCAACTGGCAATTTGTTATAGGAAATATAGCCCATCACCGAAAAGCCAATGAATAGCATGGAAACTAGTACTTTCCTCTTAATAATCGTATGTAAAAGTCCGTTCTTACTCATGAGCCGCTTCGTTTTGTACGCCTTTACTTCCTCTAATCTTGCTGATTAGATTTTCGATGCTTTCATAGAAGCACGGGATCACAATTAGGGTTAGCAATGTGGAGGATACTAAACCACCAATTACCGCTATAGCCATTGGGGCACGAAGCGCTGCACTCTCTCCGAAACCAAATGTTAATGGAAGAAGAGCTAAAATTGTGGTTAGACTTGTCATGATGATCGGTCTGAATCTGCGCTGCGCTGCATCTAAGATTGATTCCCTCAAAGCCATTCCACTCCGTTTATTTCGATTAATACTGTCCACCAGTATAATGGAATTGTTCACGGCTATTCCTGCGAGCATGATAATCCCAATAAAGGCCATCATATTTAAGGACATTCCCAAGATCCAGAAAGAAACGAGCGCTCCCACACAAGCCAATGGAATGGTGAGCAAAATCGTGAAGGGATGTAAAAGTGATTCAAACTGAGAAGCCAGAACCATATAAACCAGTAGCACAGAAAGTATAAGAGAGAAGGTGAGGTTTGCCATGGACTCCTTACGTTTTTCTTCCTGACCGGCTACATTAATTTTGTATTGAGGAGGCACAGTCATTTCTGAAAAGGAAGCATCAATAGACTTCACAATCTGATCGTAAGGCTTATTCTGATTTACTCTGGCGCCCAGTGTTACCATTCTACTTTGGTTTTTTCTGTAAATAGAATTAGCAGCATATTGCACACTTACATCGGCAATCTCACTGAGAGGGAATTCTCGTTCGCTACTTTTAATTCTCATATTTTCCAGTCCTGAAAGCGAGATTTTCGGTACTTTGACCATGATGTCCTGTAGTTCGCCACCACGCTCCAAAGTACCCGCTTTTTTACCTTCCAGCTGATCTTTGATTTGGTTAATAACATCATCAATCGACAGCTGTAGTAATCCCGCTCGATATTTATCTACATCCACCTTGATTTGTGGTACTCCTTCTTCCAGATTAGAAACCGCCTCGTAAATATTATCATTGCGGTTCATGATGAGCATCACAGAATCTGATAGAACACTTAGGGTTTTAAATTCCGCTCCACTCACTTCCACTACCAAAGGCATTTGCTCTTCGCCCAAGACTGCATTCAACGCACTTTCGTCATTCGAGAAGCTGGCGGTAATGCCGGGAATTCCCTCAAAATAAGTCGATAGGGTGGAGGTTACTGTGGTAATATCCAACTCTAAATCCTCTTTGAATATGAGTTTAATGTTGGCCTTATTTTCATCATATACATTTTCGTTATCGATGCCAGACTGGCTTTTCTCAGGGCCAATATGCGAATACACGTGCTTAAGCTGTCCTTCAAAAAGGACCAGCAACTGACCTTCGATTTGATCCACTGTGGAAGATGTTCTCGATAGCGGAGTGCCATTGCTTAGCTTGAGGTCAACGGATATGGCTTTGGTGCCTGCTTGCGGCATATATTCGCTGCCAATAATCTCGATCAGTTGGTAAGAACCTAAAACCAGTAGAAATGAAATCACAATAAATGCAATTCGGTAGCGCAATACTTTATCTAAGAAACTACGATAAGCCTTATACTTAAGCGGCTTCTCCATTTGCTTGGTCTTATCCTTGCGGAAAATTTGAGAAAAGAGCATTGGGATAACCAAAATGGCTACGGCCAGAGAGGAAATGAGTGAAAAAGCCACCGTCCATGCCTGATCTTTAAATAATTCTCCGGATGGTCCTTGTAAATAGACAATCGGCAAAAAAACCACTATGGTAGTAAGCGTAGAGGCTGTAATTGCACCACTCACATCACTCGTTCCTTTGATAGCAGCATCTATTACGCTCATGCCTTCTTCACGTCTTCGAAAAATGGCTTCTACCACTACAATGGCATTATCTACTAACATACCTGCTCCTAGAGCCAAACCTCCAAGAGTCATTACATTTAAGGTAAGACCATTGAAATACATCAAATTGAAGGTGGCTATAATCGAAACCGGAATAGCGATGCTAATGATCAATGTAGAGCCTATTCTTCGTAGGAAAACGAATAAGATAATGACTGCGAAAAGTGCACCATAAAGTCCTGAATCTTTCACTTCATCAATAGCGCCCTGAATAAATCTTCCTTGATTTTGAATCACGACAAATTCATAGCCGGGAACAGATTTTTTTAAACCATCCAAGGCTGCAGTCAATTCATTTACCGCATTTACAGTATTGTATTTCGTTTCTTTAAAGATGGACATCCCCAAGCTTCGTTGCTGATTTACTCGCACGATGCTGTTGGCTTCTTTATCTAATATTTTCAGTGTAGCTACTTCTCGCAAGAGCACAGGAACTTGGCCAGCTGTTGAGGCCTGTGGTACAGAAGCTTGTTGGGCTGCTTCAGGACTTACTTGAGCGGAAGCGGGATTAGTACCGCTGTTTTCTCTACTGGTATAACCCACTACCAGCTCTTGTAAGTCTTCCGGATTTTCAATTATACCTAGTCCCTTAATGACATATTTACGACCCAACTCTTCAATAAATCCACCAGAAACGTTCCGGTTATAGTTCTCTATTTTTGCTACTATATCATTGACTGTAAGTCCATAAGAAGCCAATAAGTTTGGGTCTGTCTCTAAAACCACTTCTTTTTCCTGCTCACCCGAAAGTCTAACTTCAGCAATTCCGGGCAGTCGGATGATCTCATTTCTGAAATTATTCTCAGCTACTTTTCTTAGTGCTTCAGTATCAGCAGAATTGGGGTTATAGATTCCCAATACCATGATAGGAGTGGCATTAGGATCAAATTGGGAGATCACGAATTCTTCAATCTCCTCATCTAAAGAGAAATTGGAGAGCGATTTCTGAAGATCCAAAAATGCTTCGTCCATATCTTTACCCCAATCATATTGAACGGTAACGCGTCCGTAGCCTGTTTGACTAATGGAACTGACTTCTACAGCTCCATTTTGTCGGATCGCAACAGACTCAATCGACTCTATAAATTGCTTTTCAATTTCAGAAGGCGGTTTAATGCCCGCTTTTAATTCTACGAATAGCGTAGGGTTCTTTAAATCAGGAAACAGTTCAATTGGTAGTTTTCCAAAAGAGATGGTACCTAATAAAATTACCGCTAAAACCATCATGAGGATGGAAATAGGGTATGATACGGCCAGTGAAACTATCTTTTTCAATTTAGTTGGGGTTAAATAATGGAAACATTAGATGTGATCTGACGATCAGCATTTATTGTAATACACTTACCTTAGATTTATTTCTTAGCGTCTCAAATCCAGTGACTACTAATCGGTCGTTGATTTTCAGTCCACTCAATACTTCTATCTCATCCATGGTTTCGAGTCCGGTGGTGATTTGCTTTTCTGTGGCTATACCATTTTCTACTATAAAAACCACTTTAGCATCTTGTCGTGAGATTACCGTTTCTTTAGGAATCACGATGGTGCTGTCGCGTTTCTCAGAAAGAATAGCCGCTTTAATAAACATACCCGGCCGTAGTGAGCGTTTTTCATTGTTGATTTGTAGAACACTTTGGAATGTTCGCGTATCCGGATTGACGATAGGAGAAATTTGGCTGATCCTTCCTTCAATGGTGTCATTGCCAATATTGTAATTGGTAATTTGCACCAGTTGATCTAAAGTGACTTCAGGCAAATGCTTTTCAGGTAGTTTTACGTCCATTAAGAGTTTATCATATTCCATGACTCTAAAAAGCGCAGTTCCCTGATCAATTTTCACACCATCGGTATGGTATGGAAGTTCCACTATTACCCCGTCAAATGGTGCTCTTACAGCCATTTTTGCCAACTGAATCTCCGCATTTTCAAAGGAATATTTGGCATTCACGTACTGTATAGAGGCATTTTTCAATTCCGTTTGGGTAACGCCTCCTTTATCATAAAGTGATTTTTGTTTTTCAAGATTGTTTTCGGCCAACTCTAAATTAAGTCTTTTACCTTCTACTTGCAGACCATTGACAAACTCCTCATTTTCAAGCCTTATTACAATCTGATTGGCTTTTACAGCATCGCCTAGTGCAAAAGGCTTTCCGGTAGCTGGATTTCGTTGAATACGGTAAAGTCCGCTCATTTCCGATTTCATAGTGCCTTCTTTGGAAGAATATACCGTTCCTGTGGTCTCAATAAATCTTGAGATGCTTGCTGGCTTGATACTGACCACCGAAACGGGAATCTTTATTTCTGTTTGAATATTGGACTCTTCATTACCGCATGACCATAAAATAGTCATCAATAGAAGGGGAGTACTCCAAGTTAATAGCTTTTTCATATTGTTAGATTTAAGTAGTGTTGTAAGTTTTAAGTAGTAAGTATTAGGTGTTAGGTAGTAGGTAGAGTGTCTATTCTATATGTAGAATAGCTTAAAACCTATCACCTATAACCTATAACTAATAATTCCTTATCATCACTGGTTCATTCTTCTCGAAATCGTACAGTGACTGAACCTTAAGATTTAGTAATTCCATTTTGTAATTAATCAAGGCATCAGCTAGCGCACTTTTCTTCTCCGAAAGCTGGCTTTGAAATCTGTTGAGATCTATACTGGTCAGATCTCCATTTTTGTATCTTTCAAGATTGATATCATAAGTAAGCTTGGCATTTTCCACATTTTGTTCAGCGATGGAAATCTGATTTTCCAGATTTTGAAGGTTTCTGTAGATCTTTCTGATGCTGATAATGATGTTGTTCTCTTCCACTTGTAAATCCACTTTATTGATTTCAAGATTAGCATTGGCAGCATCCATTCTAGCTTTATTTTCGCCCCAATCCCAAATCGGGATATTGAAGGTTATGGCGACCCGAGGATTTAAATTGGGTTGCTCATATACTTCTGGTGCTTGTTCGTTATCACCAAAAACACCCAATGAGAGAGCAACGGATCCTTTAAATTCATTTAATGCCCTGGTGCGGATTAATTCAAATTTCGATCGCTCTATATCCATCCCGCGCTGTCTTAATTCCATGCGGTGTTCAAGTCCGTGGGTTATGGCTTTAGCGAGATCAACTTTTCGGGTGATGAAATCGATATCCACCAAGACTTCAATATCCTCATCTAAATCAATACCCAAGAGGAGTTTAAAATCATCCGAAGCATTGTTGAGCAATACTTCATTGTTCTCCATTGTTGATTTGGAGGAAGCTAAGTTTAGTTCAGCCTGATACAATTCTTCCTTAGCCAAAAGATCGGCTTCTACTTTATTTAAAGTTATATCATAGCTAACTTTCTGATTTTCGTATTCATCAGTGGCGATTTCTAAATTATTTTGACGCTGATAGAAATTGTAGAAGGACTGTGTCACATTTTGTTCTAGGCTCAAGAGCTGTATTCCATTGCTGATTTGGGCATTTTCCAAGTTAAGCTCCAATTCTTTTAACTGAAGTTTTGTTCTATTGTAGGTGAAAATGGGTTGTTCTACCTGCAGGTACAGATTATTGCTAAAGGTTTTTGTTCTGACATCTTGAAATTCAGAGTAATTATCACGGTAGCCAAACTGGTTGATTAGAGAAACTGTGCCGTCTGTAGCTACGATTGGCTGTGACACTGAAAAATTAGCGAAAGAGTTATAGTCTTCATTCGTATTCCACTGTGAAAATAAGTCGTTAAAGTTTCGGTTTCGATTATAATCAAAAGGCGTCACATCTAAGGAAAATCTGGATTTTAAAGCAGCACGCTGTGCGTCCAGACTTCTTTGATTTCCGTATAGGTTAAGTTTCGATTTTTTTATTGTAGGACTCTTTTGTTGTGCAATTTCGATTGCTTCCTGCAGCGTAAGCGTATTTTGTGCCAACACTTGTTGGGAGACTATACAGCAGCCCATGATCATCAGCATCACCGCCAGTTTGCTGACGGCAGCGGATGTTTTCCTTTGAATTTCTTTAGTTCTGTTCATAATTGTTATTGCTTAACCCATTTTATCGCATCTGCATAAACTGTCCGAAGGTCGCATTCATCTGTTAGCGAAACGCTTCCTCCTTCTTCATTGAAATAATATGATCCCAGGAAATTCCAACCTGGTTCTGCATTAGAAATATTGTAATTGATGTTATCCTCACCATCTGCGTGCTTGATGATATAGTGATAGAAATACTGTTTACTATTGCCATCACTGCCACTGTATTCATTCTGATTCTTTCCCTTCATATAGGTATAAATATCATAAAAGCCCTCTTCTTTAAATTCAGACGTCCATGTTACGACCTTCTCACCACTACCAGAGCGGGCAAAATGAGCAGATCGAATCACTTCACCGTAAAAATCTGAACCTGTAGTGGCCAGCCATTTTGAATAGGGGCGATCCCAGCTCCCATAATATTCCTGTTCAGTTGTTTTTCGACTATCGAGATAAGCTTTTAGGTAAGTTGGTTTTATTGGACTAAAACTGCTAAATCCAGCATCTTCATTATCTACAATCAGCTCATTCAGATGAGTAGTTGTTTCTTGATTGATTATGCGTTCTCCTTCGAATAAGGTGGCTCCTTCTCGTTTACTCAAGGGACCTATGGACATATTAATTTTTGAAGGGATGTTTCTGGATATAATGGTGTTGATGGTGATATTGTCAGGTTTTTCATCTAGAACAAAGCCGAGTAACTTCGTTTCTCCTTTTCTGATGACAGACAGTTGCCCGGCTTTTTCAGTTTCCGTTTCTTCATTTACCTTATTTCTCCAGAAATCATCATCATCTTCATCATTTCCAGTGACGAAATTCACTTCAACGACCCCATCATTATCCCCAATATTTTTTATTTCAACTAAAATTTGAAATCGCTTTCTATCTCCATCCAATACTTCATATTTCTGAAGATCTTGTATTACAAAGGCAGCTTGCGCTGTTTCTGAATATACTTTTTCTATAATGGGATCCAGGTCGAGCTGAAATTCAGCTATCAATGCTTTTCGCAACTCTTGATAGCTTGTTAGCTGATGACTGTGTGCATTGACCCAGTCGAAAAGAAAGCTTTTAAAATTGCTTTCTCCTACCAACTCACCCAAGTATGAAAATAGATATTGGCTTTTTAAGGAGATAGACTTCTGAATTTTGTTGAATTCTGCCTGAGATAAAATCTCTTCAAGAGAAGACTCTCTCATGAGCTTGTTACATTCCTCGGTAAATGAAATTCCATATCTATCTCTCGAGAAATCTCTTTGGGCTTTCTTTTCATTTTTTAAATAGGTAGCAATGCTGCTGTTGAGCAGTGGCCATTCTTCACTGCCGAAACCAGCATTGTAGGTATAGTAGTTAGGGAAAATGGAATAGTCGGCATCATCTATATTATTGCCGTCAAAAGTGTATTTTGCCCCAATTTGTTTGGTAAACACTCGCTTAATGAGGTCATTAAAAACATTCGCTTGTTTTTGTTTGTCCGATAAGGTTTGATTGTTTCGCTTTGCTTGATTATTCATATCACGCAATTGCATTCGCAGATCAAATTGACGGATATCACCTCCTTTTTCAGGCCAATAGACAGTTTCGGGCTGTAGGTACGCCTGATGACTTTCGTAGATTTTATTATAAGCTGTAAACTGTAGCGGTGTCTCTACAAATTGGAGTCGTTTAAAAGGATACTGAATTTTCTGGGCATCTTGATATTCATTGGCAAGATCAGCGATTAGGAATTGGACAGTATCAGAGAGTTGGTCCAATTGTTTTGTTAAAAAATCATTGTTACGATAGTGATAGAGTACATAATTTACCGAATCTACTGTAATATCTTTCTTTACGTAATCACCGATCACTAGTGATATTTGGGGCAGCGCATAGTCTGATTGGAATTCAAAAATATTATCAGTTATAGTTGATTCGCCCTGCGAAATAGCCATTTGGCCATCCTGCGTTTTCACTTTCAATTGAAAGTTGATAAATGACAGTCGTTCACTTGTAGAGGATTCCTGATTATATCCAATTTGCGTGTCAGGGTACCAGAGCACATCTTTGGTGAGCAATGCGTAATCATCATCTAGAAAGGCGTATTTTTTTTGCAGAGAAAAAGCAAAGTACTCGTAAGCAGCCTCGTAACGTTCCTGATCAACTTCTAAGTGCGCGGCAGATTGTTTAATATCTCCATGGTATTCAATTTCCACTTCAATTTCTTCCCCACGAGCAATCTTGCCAGCTTGATTTATAGATACTATTTGCAGATTTTTGCGGGCTTCCACGATTTTGCCATTAACAGATACCTGATCGATTGCAAGTCCGGGATTAAGTGTGAAATAGATTGAATCAAGCAGCTGACCGCTATTGTTTTGAACTTTCATGGCTGATTTGCCATAGAGTTGCTGATTCTTCAATTCGATCTCAATGGAATTGGACACAATTGTGATATTGGGAACTTCTGCCCATTCACCGTTCAAGCTGATCATTTCTTCTCTCAAGTCGATTGGATCCTGACGGATATTCCATAGTTGCAGCATCACAAAAGCGGAAATGCCCAAGATCAGGATTCCAATAGTGCCAGTTAGTGGCTTAGTAGTCCTATGGCTGGACAATCGATCTAAAAAGAAGGCGGTAATAAATAATAAGGCAATCCCTGCAATGAAGTAAAAAGACCTTTGCATAATGGCAAATTCCATATCTTCAAAACCAGATATATCCGAAGTAAACATGGAAAGCCTAAAGGCGGTAAAATCCAAAATATTAGAAAACTGATCAAAATAGTAAATTAACTGTACACCAGCAATTCCTAATAGCAGCACAATGGTAATCGGCTGGTTTTTAAGGAGCGTCACCAATAAAAAGGATAAGCCGGTGGTAAAAACAATAGTCGGCATACTGGTCAATAAAGGGTAAATGACGTAGGCCAGCGGCTCGAAGGTGGTGTAAGGACTGGTAATGTTAAACACTAGTGATAGTAATACAAATACCAAATTCAGTAGAAAGAAGAGCTTAAAAAGTGCCAATGCCTTCCCGAAAACATAATCAAGATTACTGATCGGGCGAACAAAAAAGACCTCGTTTGTATCAATTTTTTTATCCTTCTTAATTAGGCCAGAAGCTAAAAATATCACGGCTGCTGCTTGTGGGATTGCTATTAAAGCTAAACTGGCATAAGGCATCATCCAACTATTGGCAAGATTAGCCCATCTGGGTACATCGGCTTCAGAAAAAACTGCGATATTGAAAATAGTTAAGAAGCCTATACCAGCTATAGCTAAAATTCTAAAAAACCAGTTTCTCCACAGCACTTTTGCTTCAAAACGGGAGATGGTGAGTATGTTTTTGATTGAAATCATACCAGTGAAACGCCTAATTCATTTTCCATAAAATATACATATGCATGCTCCAGATTCGGATTGGCATGAGTGGCTCGGGGATGCGGTTGATCGATTGCAATTACTTGCACCTCCCATTTCCCATCAATTGGAATGGTAGAAACCACAGAATATTCAGCTTTAATTTTGTTGAATTCTTCATCATTCAGACTGACTTGCCATACATGACCTCTTACTTGTTCGATCATGCCTTCAGGAGATCCTTTGAAAGCGACTTCACCCTTATTGAGCATGGCCATATTGTGACAAGTACTACTGATATCGCCCACAATATGTGTGGAAAGAATAATGGTGACATCCTTTTGACTTAAATCTGACAGGATATTTCGAAATCGGATTCGTTCTTCCGGATCTAGTCCCGTTGTAGGTTCATCAATGACTAATAATTTGGGTTCACCAATTAGTGCCTGGGCTATTCCTAGCCTGCGTTTCATCCCTCCTGAAAGTTTGTTAGCCAATCTTTCGCGCACATCCAATAGGCCCACCTGATCTAGCAGTTGATCCACTTTAATCAATCGGTCCTTTTTTTTGAGTGAGGTAGATAATTGAGCAGCGTAATCCAGAAATTCCCAGGTCTTCAATTTTGAGAAAAAAGTAAAATCCTGAGGCAGGTAGCCAATGAGCGTTCTAATTTTTTGACGATTCTCATTAATATCCAAGCCGTCCATCAGAATTTTGCCTGAGGAGGCTTGTTGGGCTGTAACCAACACTCGCATAAAGCTGGATTTCCCGGCACCATTAGGGCCCAGCAGTCCGAACATCCCACTACCGATTTCCAGATTCACATCTTTAATCGCAGTATGTCCGTTCGGATAGGTTTTAGTAAGTCCTGTTATTTCTATATTCATAGGGCTTTAAAGTTGATAGCTTTAGATCGTTGCCTGTATTTCATTCTGAGTGGATATAAGTAAGAAGCTGCAACTGCTTTTTTGTTGCAGCCTCTATGGATTTATTGGGTTAATTCAAGATCAGCCTACTGCTTTCATCTTTTTTGAATTGTATTTCGCTAGCCCCATCTAGGTATAAATAGGAGTTATTAGCCATAGAGCCTTTGACCAATTTCATGGACTGTGGAATAGAAACCTCTGAATCATCAATGGTAGTATTCAGAATATCAATTTCTCCTTTAAGAAAGTTGAAATAGGCTGTGTTTTGAGCGATCAAATTAAGCTGACCTATTTTATTACTGTCAGTCATTCTGACCCAGCCATCTTTTTGATGAATGTCAAGTGTTTCTTGTTGCAAGTCTGCTATAACGACTCCGGAATGGGTGCTACTCAACCCTCTAAAAGTGGATTTGGGAACATGAATGGTCAGATTTACCAACTGCTTTTCCTCTATTTTTATGGAGATGACATGCAGTGTATCCCCTATCATTTCATATTCTAAATGCTGCAACATATTGCCTTTTATACTTTTGACTTCTAATTCAGGATTATCAGATCCAATAATCGTGACGTGTGGGTCTAGATTAGAAAGCGTAATATAGTTTGCAGCTGTAATGTCAACAGTTTCTGAAATGCTGTTGCTGTCATCTAGTCGATTTAAATCCCCTTTCAATCGCATTTCAGTAAATGCCACAATCATATAAAGGAATAAGAAACCGAAGAGGCCGATCAATATTTTATTGCTTAGTTTCATAACGATCAGTTTATTTTTTCAATATGTTTTTTCAATTCAGTGGCGCTAATGCCCAATAGCTGAGCTTGCTTCAAGAATTCAGGCAATACCTGATTAAAGAATTCTTCTCTTTTGCCCTCTAAAATAATTTTAGGGGCATTTTCATTGACGAAATAGCCAATGCCTCTTTGGTTTTCTATAATATCCATAGCTTGTAGTTCACTGTAAGTTCTCATGATAGTATTCGGATTTACCCCCATTTCAGCTGCTAACTCTCGCACTGAGGGAATTTTCTTGCCTGCAGGAAATTCACCATTCACCACCTTGTCGGTAATGCTGTCCGCTATCTGCAGAAATATGCTTTTGCCGTTTTGAAATTCCATTTTATACCTCCCTTTCTTTTAATTTTCTGTAGGCCACAAATAGTATCACCAAATTACCGATGATGGCTAAAGTGCCGAAAAATTGCATTGCCCCTTTTTCACTTTGCGGCATTAGCCACAGGCTCTCATTGGGTTCGTATTCACCAAATCCCATGGGTTCGAGTAAGACATAGGTAACAGCGACATAAAAAATCACGATTAAGGCTACTGCAAAAAGTGTTTTAACTAATGGTTGTTTGCTGAACATGGCCCCGCCCGTAAAAGGCAAAACAAAGCCTAACATCACCAATGCTATGATCATGGTCATAAACCAGGATTGAAACTCTTGAATCTGATCGGGAAATTCCAAATCTGTCGCCATTCCGAAGCCAATGCTTTCAAATTTTTCAGGGGTGAACAGATTGAAGAAGTAACCCTGAAAGTGGAACGTAAGCCAAAATAGCCCTGGAAGTAGGATCACCACAATGCTTAATCTGGTAATCAATTCAAATAAAAACTTTTCCAGCACCGAACTGGGTAGCATCAAATAATTGATGGTGCTTTCTTTACTTCTAAAAGCTGGGAAAGAATAACCGGTATAGAGAATACCAAATACGGCCACGAAACCGATAATAAATCCTCTGAACATTTCCAGATCATGTGGTTCGCGGTCATTGCCCATTTGCACAATAGTAAGCAGTAGGAATATAACCCCCACATATGCTACGGATGCAAATAACAATAGCTTTTTGTTTTGGATATAATGCTGTTTGGCCAACATTATAAACCTTTTGAGATTGAATATATTATTGGACATATTTTTTCAAGTTTTCATGGCCATTGGCAATGGCGTTAAACAATAATTCTATATCTACATTGGAATTTCCGTTTTCCTGTGGAGTGATAACGCGGAAGCCGCCCGGCACCATTTCGCTGTACAAAATATGCTCGCCTTCTGCCGAGGAAACCGTGGAGAAATTCAGCTGTGAGCCAATTTCATAAAGGTCTTTTTGCATAATGAACTTGCCATTATCCAACATCAATACCTTATCGATCAAATTTTCCACATCTTTTACTTGATGGGTAGAAATGATAACCAACTGATCTTCATCCAAAGAACCCGCCAATACTTTACGGAAAATAGATTTTGAAGGAATATCCAATCCGTTGGTGGGCTCATCAAGTACCAACAAGTGGCATTTGGTAGCCAGTGCGAATGAAATCAAGAACTTTTTCTTCTGACCATAAGATAGCTTTTGCAAGCTTTTGGTTTCTGGTAATTCAAAATCCTTGATTAAGCGAAGTAGTAAGTTCTTATCAAATCGCGGATAGAAACCGGCATTGGCCTTAACATAGTTATTGATGGAAATAGGAGGGAGATGAAACTCCTCCGAAACAAAAAAGACATCCTGCAAAAGAGAGGGCTGCCGTTTGGCAGGTTCCTGCCCCAAAATAGAAATATCACCCTTATCAGGAAATAATAAGCCGATCATGAGCTTGAGCAAGGTGGTTTTACCTGCTCCGTTTTTTCCCAAAAGGCCGACTATGCTGCCCGTTTGCAACTCGCAATCCAACTCATTGAAGAGCGGCTGCTGCTTTTTGGCGTAATTAAAAGTTAGGTTTTTTATTGCAATCATTATTACTGATTTAGTGTACTACTTAACTAATACAGTGCAATAGTAAAAGATTGATTTTAAATATGCAAGGGAAAGGGAAAAAAAGTTGGGAGAAGCCCCCCAGCCCGCCAATTGGCGGGGAGTTAGAAGTAGGAAGTGAAGATACCACTTAGGTCAGTACCGAAGGTCAGACCGGCAATAGATTAAAGATTAAAGATGGAAGTAGGATGTGGGATGTAGGGTGATGGATGTAGGATGCTTGATGAAGGGTGTGAATCAGAGAGTAATTAGGCATTGGTGTTTTCTAGAAGGACTGACTGATGCGTATCTATAAGTTTATTCTTTTCATTTTCTATAGGGAGTAAGTACCTTTGCTCTTCGCTGCACTAAAATAACTTGCAGCTTACAATTTCAAGTGCGGTCATGAAAAACTTTGTATCTATTATTTTCCTTCTATTGTTCGTAACTGCAAGTTGCACAGACAAAGAGGTCAAGCCCAAGGAGCTAAATTCTTATGCGCTATTGCGTTCTACAACAGGTACAACCCAAGAAGTGGTTTGTTTAGACGAAGAGGAGAAATCAGTTACTTTAAGGTCTAATTTTGAGGGTACCACTACTCGTGTTGGAGATCTACTATATGTATTTGATTATTGGAATCTTGAGGTCATTGATTTGAATCAAATGGAATCTATAGACTTTAAAGAGTATACCTCAATTCCTGATAGTGTTGACCAGCTTCAGCAAATTGTAGCCACACGCGATCACCTGATTGTAGCTTTTCAAAATTTTTCTACTGCTGTTATTTCTTTACTGGTTCTTGATATCAATTCGCTTGAACAAATCCAAATAGTAAATCTTGATCTGGAAACAGAGTTCTACAGCATGGCTTCTATTGACAATAGAGTGTTTTTTTCTTCACCATCTGGCCTATATTCTATTGATGTTAGGGAGGAAACTTCGGCCACTCAGGTATCAGATGACTTCTTTGGTTTTGCTGATTTCAAGGTTCTAGATAATGATAATTTGTTGATGCTAACTTCTGATAAGCTATACGAGCTTTCTGCAGCAAACGACAATATCACAGAAATCGGTACTTTTAGTAACGGCTTTGTTATTTCCGATCCTCAAAACTCATCTGTAGCTTTTGATAAAAGAAATGCTACCGTATATCATGCAATTAGTGTTCCGCAACCCTCACCCTATTCTTACTATCTGTCGCAATTTGATATCAGCACGCAAGAAAGCACAGCATTAGTTGAATCAACTTTTTCCGAAGAGTTAGAGGTCTATGCGGATGGCTTAGGATCGTTAATTTTTGATAAGCAGATGAATCAAATTGTCTTAGCTGGCCGAACAGAGGTTCAAGTTTTCAATACTGATGGCAGTTTAGCTCAAGAATTTGATTTTAATGATCGTTCTGTGGAGGTCGTGACTGTTTTTTGAAATATTTGCAATAGAATTTTAATGCGACCAGGGTTTCTTTTTTGCTCAGCTATAGAAATACATATACTTAGTGCCCAAATTATGGTGTTTTTATCACTCATATGACTTATTTAACTAAGATTCTTTTTTCGTGCTATCTAGGTGCTTTGTACTAGTAATTAATCTGCGATTTAAATAGAAGCGATTGCTCGTAAGTAGAGAGATATAAATTCCAATGTATGCTCTGTTCTACAGGTTTTCTTTGTCCAATATTGACCAAAAACTGGACATAGTGCCGAATTCTGTCCAGTTTTTGGACAGGGTTTTGTTTTATGTCCATATTTATTAAAAAACTGGACATTAAATCGATTCTCGAGAGAGAAAATTTTAAATTTAGCATGCCTAAACATATGATTATAATTGAAAATAAGACCCTACATACCTTCAGACCAAGCAGCCGTTCTTCAACTGTTTGATGGGAACACACCGCAATACTTTGATGAAACGGAAAGAGCAGGATTAGTCCATTACCTTGAGAATGAAACCGAAGATTACTTTGTAGTGGAGGGAGAAGGCCAGATAGTAGGAGCGGGCGGTATAAATTACGAACCGCAATCTAAAGCCGCTGTCATTTCATGGGATATAATCAAACCCACTGAACACGGAAAAGGAATAGGGAGAAAACTAACCCAACATAGAATTCAGCATATCAATACAAAAGCTGATATTGAAAAGATTATAGTAAGAACCTCCCAACATACTGATAAATTCTACGAAAAGATGGGCTTTAAACTATTAAAAGTAGAAAAAGACTATTGGGCGAAGGGTTTTGATTTGTATGAGATGGAGCAAGCCAATATTAGTCTCTAATCTTATATTTTTTCAGGGCATTATTATATTTTCGACTAACTCCTAGATTCTTAAGATGTATTTAAAATTAAATCCTATACATTTACGGTACATCAATAACCAAAACCTTAAAGTCGAATTTCAAATTGTTTTCTGGGTTTAGGTTGAAGGTGTATTGCGGATAAAGTAACCTTTGTTGTTTTATACGCAGGTACTAAGTGTGCTAAAAACGTGAATTGTTTTATCGATTCTTAACAACAAGCAATTATCTCAATGAAAAAAATTGACTTACATACTCATACTATTGCAACGGTGAGTGATAGTGCATTTGATTTTAATCTTGATAAAGTAAAAGATTACGTAGAACATTTGGAAATTGATGCACTGGCAATAACGAATCATAATGTTTTTGACTCGAAACAATATTTCGACATAAAGAACTACCTAACAATAACAGTTTTTCCAGGTATAGAGATTGATTTAGAAGGTGGACATATTCTATTAATCACTGATGTCGATGAATTTGAAATTTCCGATTTTGAAGAACGGTGTAAAAGGGTTTCTAGACTAATAAATACTAGTAAAGATGACATCACATTAAAACAATTTTCTGAAATCTTTCCTGACTTATCAAAATATCTATTGATACCTCACATCGATAAAGGACCTAATATAAAAAAGGAAATAATTGATTCTTTGCAACCCCATATAACCGCAGGTGAAGTTGCCAGCGTTTCAAAATTTAAAAGAGCTTATAAAGATACTGGAAAACTAGTTCCAGTTTTGTTCAGTGATGTTAGATTTAAAGATGACTTAAATAACTTCCCTTCTCGTCAGACATATATCGACCTTAATGAAATTTCACTAAGCGGTATTAAATCATGTTTGTTTGATCGAAGTAAAATCTCTCTAACTAAGGAAAGTGGAAATGATTTTTTTCAAGCAACAGCGGATGGACTTTTACTTTCTACTGGTTTGAATATTGTTCTTGGTCAAAGATCATCTGGAAAGTCTGTTACCCTTGATAAGATTGCTTCTGCATCAGGAAATGCTAAGTATATTAAACAGTTTTCCCTGTTAGGTGGAGACGAAGAACGTTTTAATGAAACAAATAAAACAAGGCTGAGTCTTATTAATAATAATTACCTTGATGAGTTTATAAAAGTTGTTGAAAAAGTGGTTCACGTTGATCAAAAACAAAATCATATAAATCTTGGAAACTATTTAGAATCTCTCAAGGAATTTGCCAGTGAAAACGAAAAGCAGGATTTGTATTCAAAATGCAAGATATTTAGCGAAGACACATTCATTATAAATGACCTTACTAATCTTGAAAAGGTTATTAAGTCTGTTGAAACTCTCATTAAGAATAATGAATATCAAGATATTATCCAAAAACATGTGTCAATTGACAGTCTAAAAACTCTTGCAATTGAATTATATCAGAAAGCATTAAACTCAAAAATTGAGAATAGTGAAAAAGTTTGGCTTAACTCTTTGATGAAAGATATCACGAGAGAATTAAAAATTAAAACGACTGGTGTTGTAATCGAAGACATAGATTTTTATCAGATCGCTTTGGATGAGGTTAAAGTAGATCGATTTAATCACGTTGCAGATATGTTAAAGGTTGATCGACAGATTCACAAAGAAGATCTTGGTAAGTTCTCAGTCATAACGTCAACATCAAGGATTGAGGGAGCTTCTGATTTAGGGAAGATTGGAAGAGATAAAAAACCATATAGTAATGCTTTCAAGTATTACAACTCTTCTTCATATGAATATTTACTTAAATTACGCGAGCTTGATGTTGAAGATGCAAGTCTTTATAAGTTCTTTATAAAAATTGAATCAAGTACTCTAAACCAAGATGGATTTGTCGTTTCAGGCGGTGAACGATCTGAATTCAATCTTATTCACGAAATTCAAGATGCAACAAAATATGATTTGCTCTTAATAGATGAACCTGAATCATCATTTGACAATAACTTTCTGAATAGTGAGATTAATTCAATGATTAAACATATTTCTACTCTGATGCCTGTTGTCGTAGTGACACACAATAGCACAGTGGGTGCTTCAATTAAACCCAATTATTTGGCAATAACACAGAAAGCTATTGAAGATAATCATTTCGTTTATCGCATTTATACAGGGTATCCGTCTGATATAGAACTAACTGCTTCTGATGGGAAAAAAATAGAAAACTATGAAACTCTACTGGGTTGTTTAGAGGCGGGGCTGGAAGCATACACCGAAAGAAAAGAAAAGACTTATGACATACTTAAAAATAAATAATAACAAAGGATTTTTTCGAGTTGACTCGTCCAAAGATGACTGGTATGAAATTGATCAAATTGGAAAAGACGACTTATTAAAGTTGTTGAATATTGCAACGACCCAAGATTTTTCTATGGATGAATACAAAGATGAGCTTCTGATGAACCCAGCACATAATATCATTTATAGAAATATTTACAGTAAATTTTCAGAGCTTTTAAGTAACAGAACTAGATTTCAAGATAGTGTTAATTCTATGTATAAGTCTGCAATTGATAAGTATACTTTTGAGTTAAGCCAAGAAGAAAATAAAGAACAAAATGCCAGTGACTAAATAGCTTTACCACCATGCAATGTTTTTTTATAATCTTTGTAGCAATAATAATATTTGTATTTACATGTTAGGAAAAATAGATGATATCTAAATCTCAAATAAATAAGTTAGGAAAACAGCTTCGAACAATTATACTAGAAGGTGATACCGTAGGTTCAGTCGAATTAGAGAAATTGCAAGAATACCGAACTTCTTTTAGAGAGGATATTTCTCCAGTATTCGAAAATGTTGCAGCTGTTGCTAAAAAAGTTAGGGGAGACAGTTTAATATCTTTACGAATTAAGCGGATTGAATCAATTCTTTCCAAAATCAGGAGAGAGCCCACAATGGCATTAGGAAATATGGGGGATATTGCAGGATGCAGAGTAATTTGTCATTCAAAATCCGCCCTTTCCTTAATCCGCAACGAAATTTCGAAATTGTATACCGTAACTAAAGTTAAAGACTATGTTTCCGAGCCTAAACCTGATGGTTACAAAGGATATCATATTTATATTCAGAGTCCTGTCAATAAAAATAAACAGGTGGAAATTCAGCTTAGACATGTTAGAACACATAAATGGGCTTCCTTAGTTGAGATCATAGATATTATATATGATCTCAAATTGAAAGAAGGAGAGAAACACCCAGAGTTACAAGATTTCCTATATTTATTATCATTAGAAAAACATAATCTTAATATATCTCAAATTGCAAGAATCTTGGAAATAGATTCAAAATATGAGATTTACAAAAAGTTAAATCAAGTATTCATTCAAAACCATATACCAATAAGAAGGTCTTGGTTAAGTATAAGCAATATTAAGTCTTATAGTCATTTTATAATAGAAGTTGATAAAGACAAAAAATCAAATATTAAAGCTCTAGAAAATTATCAAACTGCTGAATTGAAATACTTTCAAATGTTCTTGGGTAATCAAACATCAAATTTTGTTTTAATATTTATTGAAAAGCCAAAGTTTAAAGAAATATGTATTGCATATGCAAGCTACATGATGATAAAACACGACTATTTAGATGATTGGAATTTCTTTGCAAAGAAAATCTTAAGAACTGAATCAAAACTTGGCGGTATTAAATCATATAATACGTTTAAGGACTTTATCGATAGAAATCTTCATGACCAACAAAAACTAATTAATTCTGAACTTGACGAGATAAATAATCATGTTGGTGAAAATGGAGATAATAATGGTTTAGCAATCCAAGATTGGATAAATGAATTAACTGAAAGAGATAGGAATATTGAAAAATTTATAAATGAACTAAAACAATTAAAACCTCCTAAAGAGCCGTCTTTTTTCAAAAGGATTTTCAAATAAGGTTTTGCTAATAGGCAACATATCCTATGTGTCCCCCGGTCCCGCCATGCTCTGCACGGTGGTCAATTAATACTACCTCCCCTCCAATAAACCTTCCCTAAAAATCATTAAATTGAACAGTAAATAAGTTGAGCCTTTTCCGTAACTCATAATGATTTCAAATGGACAACAATCTTTTGGTCGCTATCTTTTCCATTATCCCTTTAATTGTTGGAGCTCATCTATGGCAAAAGGGAATTAGTTTGATAAGAAATGGAATAAAAGCAGAAGGGATTGTATTCAAAAATAATTTTAAAGGGAGTATTAACAATAAAACGGGTTTGTATTTTCCTGTGGTGCGGTTTTTAACCGAAAAGCAAGAATGGATTACCAAAGAACTCGATATCGGACAATATCCAGCCCTTGAGGAGGGTAAAAAACTTCGATTGATCTACAATCAAGAAAATCCTGAAGAAGTGGAAATCAATTCAACATTTAGATTGGAGATTTTGCCTCGTATTTTCGTGGCAATTGGTGTTTTAATGTTGATTCTAGGTTTGTTAGGCTATTTGGATGTTATAGAATTAAACTTCGAGAATAAATAGAAATCAATAATACTCACAGTTCCCACCATATTCTGCTTGCTAAAGCTGAATCTATTGTAAGCGTTCGCATTCTTAGATATTATAGAACTACAAAACTTAAATTCTTCTAATGGCTCTTTTTTGGATTGACGGTTTGGAGATATTAATAGTGAAGGAAAACTGTGCTTGCTTTTTATTACCTTTAAAAACTCTATAGTGCGAAGCAAACTAAATTTTAAAAGATGAGATTTTTATTTATTACTTTTTTATTCCTTACTACTGTCTCCTCATACGGTCAAGTCGAAAAGATATCCGCAATATTGGAGGAAATCAATTCCAAAGAGCATTTAAGCGGAGTGGTATTAGTAGGTCAAGGAGAAGAAATTATCTTTCAAAAGGCTTATGGAAAAGCTAATCAATCTTTTAGCGTGTCCAATACTCTTGATACAAAGTTTTTAGTGGGGTCGCTCACAAAGCAGTTTACGGCTGTTTTAGTCATGCAATTGGTTGAGGCGTACCAATTGAATTTAGATGAACCCATATCAACTTATCTCCCTGATTTTAGAAAGGATCTTGCTGATAAAATTACCATTAGACATTTACTTACTCATACTCATGGAATACCCAATACAGACTTACTAAGCAGGTATAAACCCATGAGTAAAGAAGAATTTGTTAGGGAATATTGTGAAATAGACTTTGAATTTCAGCCGGGTACACAGTTCGAATATTCCAATATCGTAGGTTATTATTTGCTGGGTGTAATATTGAAGAAAGTGACGGGTCAGGACTTTCCCAAATTGTTAGAAGACAAAATACTCGGTCCTTTGGACATGCAAAATACTGGCTATTATTCAAAAGATACTGTCATACAAAACTTAGCAACAGGCTATATTCAAAAGGAAATGAGCTTTTTATATGCACCCCACTGGGATATGTCACAATCGTTTTCGGCAGCTGGAATGTATTCCACAATTGGAGATTTATTTAAGTGGGACAGGGCATTGCGCAGTACACAATTGCTTTCAAGTAGTGGAATAGAAACAATCTTCACACCCTATAGTGATGAAATAAGATATGGATTTGCTTGGCATATTAATGACCCTGAGATTAACGGCAAAAGGCTAATTTTTGCCGGTCATAATGGTGGAGCAAATGGTTATAAATCACAATTTATGAGAGGAGTGAATAAAGAATTGGTAGTGATTTACTTATCCAATACCGACCAATATGTAGAACTGCGATATCCATTAATTGAGGTTTTAATGAGTAATGAGAATTAAGCTTCAGTCCTATTGTGCTCTTAATGGTGGTTAATCACTCTTGCTTCCCGTACAGTTACGCTGAGCCTTCTCTAAAAATCATTAATTTACAAAGTGAAAAAGTAGAGACTTTTCCCTAAACTTGAAATCTGCTAGTCCTCCTTTGTAACGAGGATTAACAAAACATGAGTTTTTAACTCAATATGCTAATCTAAACCAAACCACTTCTTTCTGAGTAATCTCTTGCTGAACGATACACATACTCTTCTGCATGATCTACTATTAAGCTTCTACAAGATTTTGATGAATATAATCAACTCTCGCATCAATCATCTTGCTGGGTAATTCAGTTGCAGGATTATCGTCTTTCCAAAACATCTAATTTATAGCTTTTAAGCATTGAAAATGCTTGGATTAGGCATCCTCTTTACAAACGAGGACGAGATGGGTTTAACTTTCTTAAGGTCGTGAATTATGCTATTGACTGAATGATGTAATCAGCAATTTTCTAGTATAACATACATAGCAACTATTCAAACATTGTTTTAGAATGATGGTCTTTGAGCAAAAATGAGTGATTTATTATAAAATCCCTCCTTTTAAATTACGTCAATCCTAATGAAAGCGAGTGCTATCAAACTTGCATAAGCCAATTTTTATAAGCTATTTCAAAGCTTTTAAATTATAAAGTGTATGATCAAAAGTATTAAGAAGAGTGTGCAAGATTTTATTATTTCATTAAAGCCAACATATGCCGTGGAGGTAGATTTATATCATGTTATCCCTGGGGTACCTGTGAAATCTAACAAAGAGCGCCATGATTTTGACAAGGGAGAATTCCAACAGGCCAAAACCTTTTTTGACGAAGCTATTGTTAAGACCTCTGATCTAAAGCTAGCCCCAGCTGAAATTAAACTAATAAAAGGAAGGAAAAAGGTACTGGAATTTAAGCATTTTGGCCCTGTAAATGATATTAGGCCGTCAAAAGGTAAAAGAAGATAATATTTTCAATTACTCATTGGGTAACAAACCTCCATTGGTAAATGGAGGTTTGTTATGTCAATTTTATGATGACACAGACGCTCAAGTACTAAGATTCATGAATTTTTCTGTGTTCGTGTCCAACCCCCCGCAAGTCCTCGTTTGTAACGAAGTTGAGATGGTGCAGTCCAGGTTTTTTCTGAGCAAAATAGCCATACGAGTAGCTTAATAAGACATCCCTTCTCTTCCATTTTGCCGACAGCAGCTCAAAATAGCTAGCTAATCCAGCAGATTGCTTTCTTGCTTAAGCGAAAAATTTGTATTTTCAAGTATTGATGATTAAGCAAGTAGCTTTCTGTCTCCAAACAGATCGAGTTAAAGGATTTAGATTATGGAAATAGTAGTTTTTTACATTTTGGCTTTTTCTGCCTTATTGATTGGAACTGCGGCCATCTACATGGCCTTGATAGAAGGTTTCCCTTTAAAATGGTTGTACTACCATTATTTTATCCGTAAACCCGTCAATTGGACAATATTTATAGTATTGCTAGGGTGGTCCTTCTACATCTATTATGATACTAATGAATTCCCTAGCTGGGCGATTGTAGCACTTATCATCTCTGGATTTGCCTTGATTTTAACTTACAAAATGCATCAGGAAAAGGCATTCCCAGCTGTATTTTTCCCAGAAATATCCGATGAACCAGAGAAATTGCCTTTAAATGATGAAATGGAAATGGCAGTGATTGAATACGAAGGAGTTACAAAATCCTACCCGCTCGACTACGTCATTCACCATCATATCGTAAATGATAAATTTAAAGACAAGACGGTGGCCTTAACTTACTGTGCCATGTGTAGAAGCATCATTCCTTTTGATGTAACCGAAATCGGGCCTTTGTTTGTAGGTTCATTTAAGAATGCCAATATGATAGTTGCAGACAAAAGGACCAAAACATTCTTCCAGCAAGCTACTTTCAAGTCATTAATTGGCAAATTGCATCCATATGAATTAACGATGATCCCTTTTCAAATTCTTTCCTGGGCTGAAGTTAAAAAGGTGATTGATGACCCATCAGTGGTGAAAGTGTCTGAAAAGGATTTTAAAGATTTTGAATTGCCTATACCGGGCATTTGGAAAAAAATAATGGCTTCTGAATCTACTCCAGGGCTCTCGGCCAAGAATCGGGATAAAACTTTTCCGGCAAGAACGCATGTGATCGGACTCATTGATCAGCAATTGGTGTATTTAAAAAAGGAAGTATTGGCAAAACGGATAGTAGAAAATGAAGAATATGCTTTTATTCTTATTGGTGCTGGAAAAACAGTCAATGCTTTCAAAAATACATGGAATGCTCAGAAGTTAGATATTGAAATTGATGAGGGAGAACTATTTGATGCCAAAAGCAACACAAGATGGAATATAAGAGGAAAACATATTTCAGGCGAGATCAAAAGTGATTTAAAACCAATAGCCATTTCTGATGAATACTGGTTTTCGTGGATTAAATTTCACCATAAATCAAAACTGATTAGATTGTAGAAATACATTCCCTACAGAGCCTATTGTAGCTCACTTTCAGGACGAGACAGATTGGAGTAGGCATCCTCGTTAGAAACGAAGACGAGGTGGGTACCACGGTCTATACTTAATCACTCAGTTGTAGTTATTTAAACATTTCCTTTTGTCTAATCTACTATTCACAAAAAATATTACTTTTTTTTCACCACTCCGATAAAATCAGAGTAGCCGCTAATATTATTGTAGCATAAAGTCAACAATCGGGGGTTTACTCTCCTAGGTAATTCATTGCTTAATCTTTACTAAGCTTGAGATGATATGATGAATCAATGGCCATTTAAAATTTTAAAAGGTGGATTTTGTAAATAAAAAATAATTTATAAAGATGACTATGAATGATCAAGTTTGGCTGGTTGGTGAATCGAACCCAAAGCCTGATAATTATATTGCCATTTTTTGCATAGCTGCGAAGAATAACAAAAGTAGATTAGGATTTTCAGAGTATTCCACTGCTAGGGAGGCCTTGGCTAGGGCAAAATATCTTCAAGTAAGATACGAAGCAAAGCAGATTAGGCTTTTTTATCCAAATAGTGTAAGTATCATTATCAAAAATGGAATTCAAACTCATAATGGAAACATATCAAATTCTAATATTTAGCAAGTTTAATTTTAAGAAAATCGAGCATATATTTTTAAGGGAAGTCATCGAAGGAAGTTAGTAAAATATAAATTGAGCATTTGCAGTGTATCCGCTTGAATAAAAATCTATTAACCTAAAAAAACAAAAAATGAAAAACACATATTTACTGGTTCTAGCAGCAGCATACCTAATGCTGAACAACAAGCTTTTCGCACAAGATAGTGAAGAGGCAAATACATTACTAGGGAGTAATAATTCAATTAATACGGAGAATCTCGGCTTCTTTATTGCACCTTCTTTTGGTCTCACCCAAATGGATGGTAGTACTGCTTCATTTTTCAACTTAAGAGGTGGAATAAGCCTTAAGGATCAACTATCAATTGGAGCCTATTTTAACACCTCAATAAATCAGATATATCCAGAAAGCGAGACTGTTCCCAATATTTATATGGACTATTGGACAGTAGGCGGTTTTGCAGAATATACCCTTTTCTCTAAAAAGGTATTTCACTTAAGCCTACCAGTTTACCTTGGCTACGGAGAAGTACAAATGGATAATGAGAATGGAACTGCCGGATTAGGGGAAGCGAATTTTTTTCAAGTTGAACCTTCAGCACTTCTAGAAGTGAATTTACATAAAAATGTTCGCTTCAATTTGGGTGCAGGATATCGGATTATTGGAGATATGACATATCGTAACTTCAACCAGTCCGACCTATCTGGTCTCACCGGCTACATCGGCTTAAAAATTGGTCTTTTTAAATAGAGAAGTTTGTTTAAAAAGAAGGGGAAAGTGCCGATCAATTAGTACTTGCCCCTCTCATTTGTGATTACCCGATCCTGTTTACTTGCTGTTGATTTTTGAAACCTATATGCAGTTTTCCATCCTTTTCGTACACATAAGATCTCTTGATATGACAATATCTTATAGGGGCTAATAGTACACTTCTCATAATTTCAATATATTCATACAGTGTACTTGGTGAAATTTCTAATCTACTTGCCAACTCATGTGGTTGACCGGTTGCTTTCATACGGATCAGCTGATCTATCCTGTTCAGCTTATCCACCATTTTAGGGAATAATCTACTCATTGGTAAAAACTTTAAAATGAAACTTTTGAAAAAAAATAGTTGTCATTTTAAAGTCTCAAATCAGTAGGTTTCTTTGGAGTAAATATATTTTTTGAACTAATTTATATGATTGAAAGAACTCATCATAATGATAGTGAAAATCGGAGGGCGGCAAGTATATTTTTATTGACCTAGCAACGCTCTTTACAACTTCTTTGGAGGGAATTCTTTGCGAGTGACTAAATTCCTCTATTCTTTCTGTTTCACTTTTTTCAAAAGCCTCCTGCTGATGAAATCCGAAAGGAATCAACATAATGAAGGCCAAGAAAAAGATTAGATGTCTCACAATCGGTATAATTTAGAAAAGGATAACGGAATTGTTAAATGTTGGTTTTAATGTAAGTAGAATTAAACCAAGCTTTTAGTAGCATGAAGACTTTTTCAATTAGGTAAAGCTCAAATCCTAATGAAATGCAGTGCAGTTTTTAGTTTAGTCTTTATTAAACGGGAAGCTTATATAGTACTGTCCTTCAACCACTCCAAAACCTCCTGAAAATGATCATCTTTAGCATCTTTGTGTGTCAGTAAATTGATATGGTCATAGTCATGTTTGTAGCCCTGCTTTTTGCCAATAACTTTAAATTTAAAATTATCTTGGTCACCTATTTCTTTTAGTAATCTCCTGCAATCTACAGGATGACCGATTTGCCGATCACTTGCGCCCGTGATGGAAAGAATGGGCGGTAGCTGTTTATTTTGCAAGGCATTTGCATAATCAAAACCGTCTCTAAGGTCTTTCCAGTTTCGAGAACGCACCCATTTGTTTACTTCAAGGAAATAATCTTTTGCCTCATCAGCACTGCCTATTTTATATCTTCTGGCAGGCAGATAGCCTTTTGTTTTAGCAAGGAATGTACAAAAGCCAAACCATATTAAATCTACTATCAAGAACTTTTTGAGATTCCAGACCCTGATATCTCTCTTACTGCCAAAAAATATCATAGATTTTAACGAGGGGGCTTCATTTTTTGCCAGGTAAGCCATTAAGTGTACACCTCCCCAGCTGTGGGAAACCCAATGCTCTGGCTCTTTTCCGGTAGTAGTTCTTATTTTTTCAATGAAATCAGGAATGTCTTCTTCGAAAGCAGAGGCATGACCGAAATTATTGTCAGGGCTTGGATGGGGAGTGCTTTTTCCTCTGCCTCTTAAATCTGCCACAAAAACATCAAAGCCATTTTCAGCTAAAAAGGGAGCAAAACCTTTACCTGATTTGGAGTAGAAGATTTTACCGTCTTCTATACTTCCATGGACTAATAATACGGAGGGCGCATTTTCATTTTTATAAAACCGCTTGAGGTGTAGCTTGTACTTTTCCTTTTCAATAAATAGACTTTCTGATTGCATTTCCGAAAAATAGACAAAAAGTAGTAGGCATGCATAATAAAGAGAAGGAAATTTTTACAACTAAAGGCTGGTTTGAACCGCAAAGACGCCAAGTTTTCGCAAAGAAAAAAATAAGAATTTTAAATATACTCTTTGGGAGATTTTAGTGAAACCCCATAGATCTTGTGGTAAACCCAAAAGCATTTGGTTTTCCAATTTCCTTCGCGACTTTGCGTCTTTGCTGTTAGTTATGCCTTACGCTTTTAAAATCATTTTATCGTCCCTGCTTGCCGTCAGCCAAGTTTGCTCCTTTGCGATTAAACAGTGGGGGGAAGACCCAATTGCTAATTTGATGCATAGGATAACAGTCCATTAATTTGGTGTTGACTTCTAGCTCCAAGCCCGCGTAATTTTTTGGATATTTTGCTCTGAAGTAAGTGGTTAAGCCATCGTCTGTGCCTTTATACGGATAATTGAATTTTATGCGCCAGCTGTCAATTTTATCTTCGATACTCTCCTTCCAGGCCAAGGCAAATTCTTGTTCCAATAAATTAGCAGGATCAAAAAGAATACCTATTTCCGTTTTGCGAGTTTCACCATTTAAAACAGGCGTAAAACTATGAAATGATAGATGTATTACTTTATGATTATGCTGCAGATGTTGTTCTATCTTTCTTTCCAATTTAGCCCTATAGGGTAGGTAATATTCTTCAATGAGTTGTTGTTGAATTTCTTGGGGCATTATTTTTGAAAATTCTGAAAATAGATCTTCATGCTGAAGCGTTCGATTGCTTTCAATTAATAGCCTGCTTATTGAACTGGCAATAAGTTTACTGTCCGCCCTTCTGCTAATGTATTTGCCAATTTCCAAGGCTCCCCTGTCCCAACCTCTATGACTTAAAAGAACATTTTCCTTGCCTCTAAAGTACGATTGAAATTCTTCCGGAATTTCATAACCCCCGTGCTCACAACTGAATATAAATTTGGTCATTACCGTAGCTCATAAAGCTTGTTTTCCTTTAAACAATTCACTAATAACTCATATTCGCTTTTTATATTTTTCTCGGACCAATTCTCCTTTTTAAGGTTGGACAGAATCCGCTGAGATAAGTTTCCATTATCCAAAATGTATTCAATGATCTGCTTTTTGTCTTCTGAAAGATATACATGCTTCAAAATTGATCTCCAGATTTGTTCTATACTGATGCTAGACTCATTTTCTAAACCAAAGAGTTGAAGGTAATTTTGATTTGAAACATTGCTTTTCGCACCTTTCTCCAATGCTAATCTATAAATGTCATAAAGTTGAAATTCATCTATAGGATTGAAATCGTCTAATTTAGGGATAATGTATTTTAGCGCTTGAACAATAAATTCAGCAATGGCAATATCTGCAGCCGGACATTCTTGCAAATCAATGATTCTGATCTCAATAGCATTTCGATCAAAGCGTGCAATTGCACCTCTGGAATTTAACCATTCATATTGTAAGCTTTTGTCTTTATCATAAGGTGCAATATCCTGAAAGATTTTCTTGAAAATAACTTCTTCGTATTCCGATTTATTAGCTACCGATTCAGGAATTACCTTTCCAGTGATGGAAGGTATTTTCTTTTGATTTTTCTCGTAGAAAGCTAATCGGTTGTCCAGAATATCTGAACCGTTCCCCTCAAAAATAGGTGATGAGGCCGTGAGTGCAGGAATAAGCGGCATTATGTGTCTTATCGCCTCATGAAGCGAATAGAACTCCTTATCATTGGCAAATGGAAAGTTGATATGCATACTTTGCAAATTTCCCCAACCGTGTCCTTTACAATTGAATATTTCATTGTATCGACTATATATTTCATTTCGATCATGTGGCCACAACTTTACGTCCATCAAAGGATTCATTAAAGGGTGCATGGCTGTTGGCATCAACTGACAATCCATTTCAGCCAAAATCCCATTGATTTCTTTAATGTTTTCATGAAAGTCATCAGATAGTCCTTCCAGTCCGGGCATTGGCTTGGTGGTTTTTAATTCCAAAACATGTAGCACTAGTTCATTGGACCAACTAATATTTCCGTTTTCCAATTCGTCTGTAATTTGACCTATTTTCTTGATAATCAATTGATCAGAAATGGGTGCGGGCATTAAAGTTTTTCGGTTTACTATCATGTATTCCAATTCTATGCCGATACATTCAAATAAGGAGTAGGTCTTTGTTTTTTTTGTCACTTCCATCTTATTGATTACTAATTTGTTTTGACTTTTGGATGCGGTTCAAGAAGACATCCATCATTTTTCCGTATAATTTATCTTTCAAAACGGCATCTTCAACTCCCGTATCGATATTTGGATTGTCATTGATTTCAATCACAAAGAATTTATTTCCTTTCTGCTTGATATCAACACCATAAAGACTTTCACCGATGAGTTTAGACAATTTTTCTGCAGTTTTTATCAGTGCAGGGGGTGCCATTTCCACAGGCATAGTTTCCACCTTACCATATTTACCCCCTTTGTTCCAGTTAACAATCTGCCAATGTTCCTTGCTCATGTAATATTTACAAGCATAGATCGCTTCTCCGTTGAAAACACCCACTCTCCAATCGAAATCAGTTTGCAGAAATTGTTGGCCAATGATTAAATCAGACTTTTCTAGCAGTGCAGTTACCTTCTTTTTGTACTCTTCCATATTCTCGGCTTTGCTAACCCCCTGGCTGAAAGCACTATCAGGTTGTTTTAATATAATTGGGAAGCCCAATATATCAGGTGCCAGATTGATGTTTTCCTTATGGATAATCATAGTTTCTGGTGCTTCAATCTGGTGCATTTTTAAAAGTTCAGCCAAATAAACCTTATTACTACATTTGATGATGCTTTCCGGATCATCGACCACCACCAAACCCTCAGCCTTGGCTCGTTGCGCAAAACGGAAAGTATGATGATTGACAGCAGTGGTTTCTCTGATGAATAAGGCATCGTAGGAAGAAAGCGTACTGTAATCATCTTTAGTGATTAAATTGGCCTGAATCCCTTTTTGATTAGCCGCTTTAATGAATTTATGTAAAGTTTTTTCTGAACTCGGAGCAGTTTTTTCCAAAGGGTCCCATAAGATAGCCATGGAATAAGCTGCAGTCGTTCGTTCAGGAACAGTAAACTTTTTAGCTTCGAAGTATTTCATGGTCGCATCTTCCACAAATGGCTGATGATCTTCAGGAATATCGCCAGCAGCTATTGGAGAAATCGACTGAACTGACCATTTGCCATTACTATTAGCAAAATGTGCTCTAATAAATGGAGATTGGAATAAGTTAAATAACTGCATGCTAAGTGCATCATACTTCTTAGAAAGGTTTTTTCCGAAATAGATACTTAGCGTAAATTTTTCTGATTTTATGTCCTTTAATGATTTCTGGATCAGTGAATCTAATTCTGTTGATAAAATTTTCACAACAGAAAGTGTTTTCATTTCCTGAATGGTATTTATACTTGGGACGGCCTTGTGCTTTCTTGCTGCTGCCAATAGAGATACGTAATAACCGGTGTTTTGATATTTATAATCTCTGCAAAGGTTGAAAACTCTTGCATTTTTCATATTTGAATATACAGGATTGGTCAGGTACTGTTTACCTGTAATTACTTCAATGCCTTTAATATCAAAATCCCAATCTTTGAGGTTCGTAACGGTTATGATAATTTTCATTTATTAATAATTAATAAGTTAGCATCATAGGTAATAATACCTAATAGAATAGCGCAAATTAGATGATCGATATCGACAGAATAATTTTGAGTTTCGAACGGATTAGCATGAAGTGGATCTGCTACTTTTACACTTCCATTTTCATAATTCAATCCATTTAAAACAACAAAATGACCTGATGGTTGCCCCTTAATATCATCATACAGTACAGGTTCTTCACCAAACTCTCTTTTCTCATTATACAGATAAGTGGCACTTAGACCTGTCAAAATAGGGATTTCTTTGCTCAAGTATGATTGTATTAAATCTTTACTTAGAGTCTTGTATGAAATTTTCCCACCGCTTTCCAGAAATTGTATGTATGCTTTAGAGGCTTGTTTAAATTTCGGAGTCTTTTTGTGTTTAAGTTGTTCTTTTAATTTATTTACTAAATCAATATTTTCATTTTGAAACCAACTAGGATCAAATATTTTTAAATTAAAAGTTATGATTTCAGCTTGAAACCCCCTTTTCAAGGCATCTATACCCAACATAACAGCTAATGTTCCACCACTTGCCAAATATTCTATGGATTGGATGACTTCCTCTAAGCTAAGATCTTCATTGAAATAATTATAAACAGCATGTAAACTTGTTGGACCGCAAGTGCTGTCAGTAGGTTGTCTGGAAATATCCAGTCGGAGTATGTTATTTTTCAATTTATTTTTTAAAAGTAATTCGATAACGCCAGAAATTACGATTAGTTTCTTGTAAAGAAAATATTTTCAATAAATTTTTAAGACGTTGATTTTCAGGTGTTAATGTTGGTTATTTTCTGATGAAAATATAGCAGACATAAGCTATGAACGTAATCAAATAAAGAACAGCTTCCCAGCGGTCCAACTTTTTACTTTTTAAGGTAAACATGAAGATGAAAAGCATGATGGAACCTCCGATTAGAACAAAAAAGTCAAAGTTCATTTCAGTGTTGAAATTTAGGGGTGTCACCAGCGAATTGATCCCTAAGATGAAGGTTAAATTGAAAATGTTAGAACCTATGACATTGCCTATGGCGATATCGGCTCTGTTTCGAAATGCTGCCACCGCACTAGTGGCTAATTCAGGTAAGGAGGTTCCTGCGGCCAAAATTGTCAAGCCGATTAATTTTTCGCTTAATTCAAAACTACGCGCAATTTCCACAGCATTGTCAACCACTAGCTTCCCGCCTATTACCAAACCAGTAATTCCACCTAGAATCATTAATAGTGTTACCCAATGATTGTAAATAGGTGTTTCTTTGACATTTGTTTCAATTACATCGCTATTGTTTTTGACATTATAAAAGACGTAGTAAATAAATGCAACGAACAATAATAAAAGTATAAATCCATCAATTAAGCCTGCGCTGTTTTCTTCGCTGCCAAAAAAGAAAACATCATTTACTAGGATGAATAAGATAATTACCAAAGCCATTCCAAATGGAATCTCTTTCCAAACGGTTTCAGACTGAACTACAAGCGGTCTTATAACACCTGCTATGCCCAATATGAAAAATAAATTGAAAATATTGCTACCTATTAGATTTCCAAATACAACATCATCCAATCCTTGAGAGCCCGAAACTAAGTTGACCACGAGTTCTGGTGCTGAAGTTCCCATGGCGACAATGGTTAGGCCTATAGCGATTTCAGAAACATTAAATTTTTTAGCGAAGGAAGAGGCTCCCGTGACCATAAAATCAGCCCCCTTTATTAATAGTATAAATCCTAAAACAATTAATCCCGTATCAAGTAATAATTCCAAATTATAATGTTAAAATTTTACTCACCAATTTAGCATAACTATTTATATTGGGAAACAAGTACTATAAATTATTGTCAAAATAGTGTAAATATTCTTATTTTAGAATTCTATAATTAATAGAGTTAATAAATTTAAAACTATGGGAAAAGGAGATAAAAAAACAAAAAAAGGCAAAATCTTTGCTGGTTCTTTTGGAGTAAGAAGACCAAAGAAAACTACAAGTAGTGCTGTGATTCCTAAGGCAGAGTCAAAAGAAAAGAAAGCAAGTACAGCTAAAAAGGACAGCACATCCAAAAAGACTACTGCAGCTAAAAAAACAACTACCAAGAAAAAAACTGAAAAATAACTTTGGTAATTTGAATTTGGCGTTTACATTTGTGCAAATGCAAAATAGAAAAACAAATATCAACTGGTGGTGGACTTCTAAATTTTAGAAGACAGCACTGGTATATAAAATATTTAAAACCTCGCTGTCTAGCGAGGTTTTTTTTTGACTTAATATTTTCGAAAATGATTAATAAATTGAATAACGCATGGTGGTGGCACGGAATAGCATCTAATACTGGATGAAAGGATATGCCATGCTCAAAATGCAAACAAAAAAGGCTTACCGGACATTCGGTAAGCCTTTTTTTTGTCTATTAAAATCTGACTAAACCTGTCAGGTTTGGATCGGTAAATTAACTAGACAATTGAAGAATTTTACCAATAAACTAATTGAAACCTGACAGGTTTTAAAGACCTAAATACAGATAAATGAAAGTAAAGAAATCACATATCACACTACCGGCAGACTCATTTACCCCCGTTGCATTATATCTTCGGCTGCGAGATCAATTCCCCCATACTTTTTTGATGGAAAGTTCTGATTATCACACGCGAAGGAATAGATTTTCATATATTGGAGTGCAATCCATAGCAGAAGTTAAAGCCACGAATAATTCATTCTATACTGAAATTGAGGGGGTGGAAAGAACTGAGGAATTGGTAGATAAACTATCGCTTCCAGCTAAACTTCAAGATTTCATTAATCAATTTGAAGCTGAGGATATTTTGAAAGGAGAAGAGTTTGAGGAAAGTGGATTTTTTGGTGCAACTGGCTTCGATGGTGTTCAATACTTCGAAGATATCAATTTTGAGAAAGTACAAGAGGATATCCCGTTTCTTCGCTATCACTTTTATCGATTTGTACTGGTTTTTGATCATTTTAAAGATGAGCTTCATGTTTTTGAACATGAAATCAATACTAAGTATGAGTTCACACAAGATGATTTGGTCCAAGTCATTTTAAATCGTTCAGTTCCGCAATTCAAATTCCAAAAAGTAGGTGAGGAAAGCAGCAATATGAGCGATCTGGAGTTTCTGGAAATCATTAATAAAGGAATAGCTCACGCTCAATTAGGGGATGTTTTTCAAATGGTGCTTTCCCGTGCTTTTTCCCAAGAATTTAAAGGAGATGAGTTTACTGTTTATCGAGCATTACGATCTTTAAATCCATCTCCTTATTTGTTCTATTTTGATTATGGAGATTATAAATTATTTGGGTCATCACCCGAAGCACAAGTTGGAGTCAAAGGCAACAAAGCTTATGTGAACCCAATAGCTGGAACATACAGAAGGAGTGGAGATGATGCCGCAGATGCAAAATTAGCGGAACAGCTGTTGAATGATGAAAAAGAAAATGCCGAGCACACCATGCTGGTAGACTTAGGAAGAAATGATTTGTCAAAGCATGGAAGTAATGTTAAAGTGGATGTCTATAAAGAAATCCAGTTTTATTCTCATGTGATTCATTTAGTAAGTAAAGTAACGGCAGATGTTCCTGAGAAATCAGCTGTGAAATTGCTGGCCGATACATTTCCGGCAGGCACTTTGAGTGGGGCACCAAAATATAAAGCATTAGAACTGATCAATAAATACGAGCCAACAGGTCGAGGACTGTATGGTGGTGCTGTGGGTTTAATTGGGTTGAATGGTAATTTAAATCATGCCATTGTAATTCGCTCCTTTGTAAGTAAAGATAATAAATTGAATTATCGAGCTGGAGCAGGAATTGTGGCTTTGTCACATCCTCAGAGTGAATTGCAGGAAGTCCACAATAAATTATATGCCTTGAGAAAGGCGATGGAGAAAGCAGAAAATCTATTCGACCAATATCAAAAATAAGTTTAGGACATGAAGATACTATTACTAGATAATTATGACTCCTTTACTTACAATTTGGTGGAGGTAATCAGACAACAAAACATTAATGTTGAAATTGATGTCATTAGAAATGATAAAATCACGCTAGAGGAAGTAGAAAAATATGACAAGATTTTACTTTCACCAGGACCGAGTGTACCTGAAAATGCGGGTATTATGTTGGATTTGATCAAAAGATATGCAGCCGAAAAACCGATTTTGGGAATCTGTTTAGGGCATCAAGCCATTGGACAGGCTTTTGGAGCGAAATTATTTAATATTCAACCCGTAATGCACGGGATTCAAAGCCGAGCTAAACTGGATAATCATTACCTCTTTGCAGGTATTACCGAAGAAATCAGCATTGGAAGATATCATTCATGGTCAATCAATGAAGTAGATTTCCCCGCGGATTTAGAAGTAGTGGCTCGTTCAGAAGATGGTCAAATCATGGCAGTGCAGCATAAAAAATATGATGTTTGCGGGTTGCAGTTTCATCCTGAGTCAGTGATGACACCTGAGGGTAGCAAAATTCTGAAAAATTGGATAGCCAGAGATTGAAGTGGGGAGTTAGGAGTAGTAAGATTGAACTCAGAAGGTAGATATTTGGCCAAGGATGATGGGAGAATAGCAATGCAGTTGAAGCAAATAGAAATACAGACAATCAGTGAATCAGAGAAAAGTCTAGAATCTAGGTTCTAGAATCTAAAAATTTAAAATTAATGAAAGAACTTATTAATAGATTATCACAATACAATACTTTGACTACAGAAGAGGCGAAGGCAATCTTCTTACGAATTGGACAAGGTGAATTTAATAATTCGGAACTAGCGGCCTTTATGACGCTGTTCATGATTCGTCCAGTAACAGTAGAGGAGCTGAGCGGTTTCCGTGATGGGCTTATGGAGTTGCGGGTTCCGATCGATCTTTCCGCTTATGACGGAATGGATTTGTGCGGAACTGGAGGTGATGGTAAAAACACTTTTAATATCAGCACCATGTCTGCTTTTGTAGTTGCGGCTTGTGGTCAGAATGTGGTAAAGCATGGTAATTACGGAGTTTCCTCCAAATGTGGAAGTTCTAATTTGTTAGAGCACTTTGGATATGAATTTACAAATGAACAAGATGGATTGGAAAGGCAATTAGAAGAAAGTGGAATTTGCTTTTTGCATGCACCAAAATTTCATCCTGCTATGCGCTTTGTAGGTCCAATTAGGAAAGAATTGGGAGTAAAAACTTTCTTCAATATGCTAGGGCCATTAGTAAATCCTGCTTTACCTAAAAAACAAATGGCTGGTGTTTTTAGTCATGAATTGGCAAGGATCTATTCTTACTTATTTCAGGAATCAGATGCTCAATATATCGTGGTTTATGACTTGGAAGGCTATGATGAATGTTCCTTGACAGGAGAAACGAAGGTGTTTTCTTCCAGTGGAGAGCAAATCTTGAAACCCGCTGATTTCGGCTTGGAAAAAATAAATGCAAATGAAATTCACGGGGGCGAAACCATAGAAGAAGCCGCTAAGATTTTTACTGATATTTTAAAAGGTGAAGGAACAAAAGCTCAAAATTCAGTAGTATTTGCTAATAGTGCTTTAGCTCTCCAAGCAGCTGGAAAATATAGCACTTTAATCGAAGCAACCGAAGCAGCCAAAGATGCCATTGAATCAGGAAAAGCGAATGAAGTATTTAAAAAATTGATTAATATATAAAATCTAGGTTCTAGGCTCTAGAATCTAAAATCTAACGAAAATGAATATACTACAACAAATAGCAGAATATAAAAAGGCAGAAGTAATAGAGCGGCAAAAACTATTTCCTGTGGAATTCTTGAAGCAAAAGCTCTATTACAAATCGAAACCTGTAAGCCTTAAATCCTATGTAATGGATGAAACTAAAACAGGAATCATTGCAGAGATTAAAAGAAAATCTCCTTCTGAAGGGAAAATCAATGCCCACATATCAGTGGAGGAGGTTTCTATTGGCTATATGCAAAGTGGAGCGAGTGCTTTGTCTGTACTAACAGATGAACCTTCCTTTGGCGGGAGTTTAAAAGATTTGGAAGTGGCTAGAAAGTACAATTATTGCCCTATTCTTCGCAAAGATTTCATGCTAGACCCTTATCAAGTCTATGAAGCAAAGGCGCATGGAGCAGATGCCATATTGCTTATTGCCTCCATGATTGATAAATCACTATGTCAGGACCTAGCTTCTTTGGCTCACGAGCTGGGAATGGAAGTGCTATTAGAAGTTCACAATCAAGAAGAGTTGGATTCACACTATGGAAACTATGCTGATTTGGTAGGAATAAATAGTCGTGATTTGAAAAGCTTCAATACCGATTTGACAATAGCTGAGGCACTTGTAAATCAACTAGCTAGTGATGTTCCGAAAATAGCTGAAAGCGGATTAAAGACTCCTGAAGATGTGGTGAAAATGAAAAAAGCCGGATTTGATGGCTTTTTGATAGGTACCTCTTTTATGAAAAGTAGTGAACCGGGTAAAGCTTGCCAGCGTTTTTCTCAGCAAGTGAAAAATATGATGGCAGACAAAATTGGTAAATAGACAGCTCAAATTGAAATCAAAACCTTTGTAAAAATATGAAAGAACAAGACTTGAAAATAAAGATTTGCGGAATGCGGGATCTAAATAATATTCGGCAACTTATAGAGTTTGGACCTGATTATTTAGGTTTTATCTTTTATGAGAAATCTGCGCGCTACGTTTCGGAAAATGAAATGAAGGAAATTATCAAATTGAACTTTGGCGAAACGGAAAGGGTAGGTGTTTTTGTGAATGCAAGCGCTGAAAAGATTTTAGATTATGCAGATAAAGGTTTTTTTGACATTGTGCAATTGCATGGAAATGAAGAACCGAAAGTTGTAAAGGCATTGAAAGAGGAAGGCTTGGAGGTTATCAAGGTATTTTCAGTTGATGATGATTTTGATTTTAAGGTTTTAAATAAATACTCTGATGCTGACTACTACTTATTCGATACTAAGGGAAAGTTACCAGGTGGAAATGGAGTTCAATTTAATTGGGAGCTATTAGAAAATAGTAAGATAAAGAAGCCTTTTTTCCTAAGCGGTGGCTTGGCGATAGAAGATAAGCACAGGATTAACGATTTTAAATCTAAAAAGCTCTACGCATTGGATTTCAACAGTAAATTAGAGCTAGAACCCGGATTAAAGGATTTGGACAAAGTTCAATTAGTAATTAATAATTAGGAATTAAGGATTATGGAAATTAAAATAGATGAAAACGGATATTACGGAGAGTTCGGTGGTGCTTATATTCCTGAGCTTCTACACCCGAATATCGAAGAATTAAAAAATAATTACTTGAAAATTTCAGCTGATCCAGAATTTCAAGAAGAATTTAAGGCTTTGCTAAAAGACTATGTAGGAAGACCAACACCACTATATTTAGCAAAGAGACTTTCAGAAAAGCACGGAGCGAAGATCTATTTGAAAAGAGAAGATTTGAACCACACAGGCGCACACAAGATCAATAATGCCATTGGTCAGGCATTGTTGGCCAAAAGGCTGGGTAAAAAGAAGATTATTGCGGAAACAGGCGCAGGTCAGCACGGAGTGGCTACCGCTACAGCTTGCGCCTTATTGGATTTACCATGCAAGGTTTTTATGGGAGAAAAAGATATGGTAAGACAGAAGCCTAATGTAGAGCGAATGAGAATATTAGGTGCTGAGGTGATTCCGGCTACTTCAGGATCAAAAACATTGAAAGATGCTACTAACGAAGCCATGCGATACTGGATCAATAATCCTGATGATACACATTACATTATAGGGTCGGTTGTTGGTCCTCATCCTTTTCCCGATATGGTGACTCGTTTCCAGTCTGTTATTAGTGAGGAAATGATGGCCCAACTGCAAGAGCAAGAAGGAACCCATGCACCAGATTACGTAGTAGCTTGCGTAGGTGGAGGTAGCAATGCTGCTGGAGCATTTTATCACTACTTGAATAATGAAAAAGTTAAACTAGTAGCCGTTGAAGCTGCTGGACATGGTTTAGATAGTGGAGAAACTGCAGCGACTACTGCCAGAGGAAGTTCAGGGGTTTTGCATGGTTTTAAAACTTTATTGATGCAGTCTGAAGATGGACAAGTAACAGAACCATACTCTATTTCAGCAGGTTTAGATTACCCAGGTATTGGGCCATTGCATGCTCATTTATATGCTAGCAAAAGAGGAATTTTTAAATATGTAACTGATAAGGAAGCCATGGATGCGGGAGTAGAATTAAGTAAATTGGAAGGAATAATTCCAGCGGTGGAAACTGCACATGCTTTAGCAGCTTTAGATCAATTTGAATTTAAGAAAGATGATATTGTGGTGATTAATCTATCAGGTCGCGGTGATAAAGACTTGCAGACTTACATTAATTTCGGAAACTACTGAAAACTAATTAGTAATTAATAATTGAGAATTGAGAATTATAGTCTTGGTTCTTGGTTCTAGACTCTAGGTTCTTGAAACATGAAAAACAGAATTGAACATATATTTCAGCAAAAAGACAAAGAAAAGCTGACGATTTATTTTACGGCAGGATATCCAAATTTGGAAGACACCTCTACTATTTTAAAAGCCTTGGATAAAGCCGATGTGGATATTATCGAGATAGGAATGCCGTACTCAGATCCCTTGGCTGATGGACCTGTGATTCAGCAGAGCAGCATGAAAGCCTTGTCAAACGGGATGAATTTGAATAAACTTTTCGAGCAATTGGCTGAAATGCGTAAAATTACAGACAAACCAGTTTTCCTGATGGGCTATTGTAATAATGTATTGAAATTCGGCACTGAAAAGTTTTGCCAGAAGTGTGCTGAGGTAGGAGTGGACGGTTTGATTTTGCCCGATATGCCAATGCATGAATTCAAATTGCAGTTTAAGCCTATATTTGAAAAGTATAATTTAAAGAATGTGTTTTTGGTTACTCCAAAAACTGCTGAAGAAAGAATACGGGAAGTAGATGCCCAAGAAGGTGGCTTTATTTATATGGTGAGCAGCTCCAGTACAACAGGAGGCAGCTGGGGAGATAGTCCGGAAAGACTTGATTATTTGACGCGAATTCAAGCAATGGATTTAAAAACTCCAAGAATGGTAGGTTTTGGGATCAGTGATAATAAAGCCTTAAGTATGGTAAATAAATATGCTGATGGAGGAATTATCGGCAGTGCGTTTATCAAGGCTTTGGATGAAAATGATTTGGAGGCTAGTGTTGAAAGTTTCATTATTAAGATGAGAGAGAGACGGTGATTGCAACACCCCCCTCGCCCCCCCTTAAGGGGGGAGACGCACGGATTTTTACTGCTTTCAATTTTGATAAAACATGTCATGCTGACATAAAAAATTGAAGTACTTGGAGAGAAAATAGAGATGCAATTTATCATTTACCAGTAGAGGGATTCCGGGAGGCTATCCCCTAGAGGGGATTATAGGGGTGTTCAGTGCTTAGAATAATTCAGCTAGGAGAAACTGAATCGTGTTAGTTAAGAATAGCTTATTTGAAATATATAAAAAATAAACATAGAGTTGATCGAAAAGTCTTGATTCCAGAATCTAGACTCTAGGTTCTAAATATCTAAAAATATGATTTTACAATTAGAAAAAAACATAAACAACACTCAAAAAGAGGACTTAATTGCTTCTTTGGGAAAATTCACCAAATCGGTGAGTGAGGTACAAACTCAAAAAGGATTTTACCTGGTTGCATTAGAAAAAGGTGATATTGACATCCGTGAAATCGGACATATTGAAGGTGTCAAGGATGTGCATGTGGTTTCCGATAGTTATCAGCTGGTTTCTAAAAAATGGAAGGTCAATCCTGCTGAAATCAAGCTTAGAGATGGAGATATTATCTCCCAAAATCATTTCAATATTATGGCGGGTCCATGCAGTATTGAGAATGAAGAGCAAGTAGATGCTGTTATTGCTCATTTAGTGGCAAATAACGTAAGAATTATGCGTGGAGGAGTGTACAAGCCTAGAAGTTCCCCTTACTCTTTCCGTGGCCTGGGGATGGAAGGCTTGCGTATGTGGCATGAAAAAGCCAAAGCGGCTGGCATCAAGATCATTACAGAAGTGATGCAAGTTTCTCAGGTGGAAGAGATGTATGATTTCATTGACATATTCCAAGTAGGAGCAAGAAATACACAAAACTACAATTTACTTGATGCTTTGGGAAAAGTTGACAAACCTGTAATGATAAAACGGGGAGTGAGTGGTACTATTGAGGAGCTATTGTATTCAGCAGAGTATGTGTTCAGTGGAGGAAATGAAGACTTAATTTTATGTGAAAGAGGTATAAGAACCTTCGAAAATATGACTAGAAATACTTTAGATATCAATGCTATCCCTGTCTTAAAGGACCGATCGCATTTGCCAGTAGTGGTTGATCCATCACATGGAATAGGCATCAGAAAATATGTTGAACCGGTAGCTTTAGCAGGAATCATGGCTGGGGCTGATGGCGTAATATATGAATTACATCCTGATCCGGAAAAAGCTATGAGTGATGGTCAACAATCTCTATATTTTGAGGAAAGCAGTGCGATGGTAAATAAGATGCGAAAGGCGTATGATCTAAGAGGAGAGCTGAATTGATATATTTTAAATGAAGTAAGACCGAAGCTGCTGTAGCAATACAGAGGCTTTTTTGAAGCAAAAAAAGACTGCTAGTACTAGCAGTCTTTTAAGTGAAGGTTGGTTGTAATGATTTTGAATATTACTTCTTACTTCCGATCGGAGGCAAGTTCATTTTAAATTCAAAATTGAATAATCTGCCTATGAAAGGGGAGGCTGTGAATTCTCTGATTTCTGAATCAAATAGATTGGTAACTTGACCTGAAACAGTGAATTTATCATTTATTCTATAACCTAAACTTACATCAACATTCACAAATCCTCCCAGTGGCCCATAATTCCAAGAATCTGTACTTCTAGCATCTTCAACAATAGGAGTACCTCTATAGGTTAGATCCTGAGTTTTAGCTGCGATCTGAAAACTAGAGAAATAGTCAAATTCTTCCACCCAGCGGGTGAAAACAGTACCAAAAAATTTGCTACCTGAATACGTTAGTCCAAAACCTGCTCTATTATTTGGGGAGTTGACCAATACATCTAGTTTATTCACTACGCCATCGTTATTGAAATCATTTTCCATATTGTTTTCATCAACACTATAGTCGAAGTATGAATAATTCAAATTCAAGCTTAAAGTATTCGTTAGGGCATAGTTTATGCCGAGATCAAAACCATATGTATCTACTTCTCCAAAATTAATGTAAGTAGCAACCAATCCACCATAAGCGCCATAACCAGACTGCACTTCTTCTATTGGCGTATCACCTCTTTGGGTAGTAACACCAACAACTGTCACAGGGCTTAGGAAATCTTTGGACATATTGTAGTACGCATTAGCATCTACAAATAATTTTTTTGCAGGCTTACCCTTATATCCCAATTCAATGGTTTGTATTTGTTCTACTCTCTGAGGTTCAATCATGCTCCCATCAGCTAAGGTAAATCCTTCTGCATTTCCTAAAATTAAACCGCTAAACAAATCACCATACATGTTCAAGATGGTAGGAGCGGCTATTCCCTTGCTATAGGTTAATCGTACTGCACCAAAGTCAAATGATTTTACAAGCCCTGCTTTTGGAACAAAATTGAATTCATAAATTTGATGATAATCGCCTCTGGCTGCTCCGGTTAACTTAAAACCATTACCAAGTTTATAATCCAGTTGTGTGTAGAAACCGACTTGATTAATAGTAATAAAATCATTTTCATCTTCGTCCAATAAATAGGTTCCATGGCTATTGGCCATGTCTCTTTGAAACTGAGAACCTACAACAATATCCAAATCACCTATGCTATTGTTGTGCTGAATTTCAGCATTGAATCTTCTTGAGTCATCAATAAACAAAGCTCCCGTTTGATATGACATAGGTCCTCTAGCCTCTGCATCAGAAACGCCAGCATCTATAGCTCCATAATAGGCTTTGGTTCTATCATCTAGTGAATGAGTAGAATCAGTTTTACTTGTAGTTAAATAAGCTTGTGCAAACCATTTATCAGAGATGAATTTTAAAGTATAATGATTGATTCTCCAATCTTTGATTTGGTTTCTACCTACATTAGTCGGAGCAAGATAGGTACTGCTACTTCCTCCCCAAGTGGCCACTAACTCTGCATTATCGGCTACTTCATACACCATTGAAGCATTACCTCTTAAAAATTCGAAATCTCTATCAAGTTCCAATTCCTCATATCCTCTTCTGTAAGGATTACCTTCATTGTCAATTCTTGTGATATAGACAGAATCAGCATATTCGAATTCGGTACCTCTAGTATATTCTCCTGAAACTCGGAATGCGAGCTTATCAGAGATCTTTTGCGCATGTCTTAATCTACCAGTAAACATGTTTTGATTACCAGCTCCTAAGGCAACTGTTGTTCCCTCCGAGGTTCTTGGGTCTTTCATTATTGTATTTACTAATCCGTTGTGGGCATTAGGTCCATAAAGAGCCGCATTTGGTCCTAAAATAACTTCAACTCGGTCAACATCTTCTTTGATATTAGTGGATAGAGGGCCGAATGGTAAACCGGTCGCAACTAAAGTGGCAAATCTACCATCATTTACTTGGAGATTTTTTGCATTGAAGTTACTGTTAAAACCTCTGATATTGACACCCGTACCAATCACACCCGATCTGACAAATTCAACTCCTTTTACTCTTGCAAGTAGTTCTCCTGGATTGAAAGAAGGTAATTCATTGATTTGTCTTGAATCAATAACCTGTATGGTTGCCGGTGTTTCTGTGATTTTCTCTGCTTTTCTTGTTCCAGAAACCACTACTTGTTCTGATAAATAGACCAGTGAAGGTGTCATTGTAATTGTTCCTACATTTGAAGATCCGCTTACTGACTTCCTAAGTGTTTCAAAGCCTATAAAACTAAAAACTAATGTAAAATCAGTTTTTGAAGTTTTTAATTCGAAGGTACCATCTGTTTTAGTTGAAACACCTTCTTGAGTCCCTTCGATCATCACGTTCACGCCTGGTAAAGGATCGTTTGTGTCTCCATCCATTACTTTACCAGTAATGGTTTGTTGTGCGAATGAAGTATTTGCCCAAAAAAGACAAACACTCATAAAAATTGTAATTATAGTTTTCATAGTAGTCGTATATTTAGTGGTTTAATTGTTTTCTAAAAATTTTTTCATGATCTGATTCACTTGTTCCGCTTGGTCAAAATGAACAAAATGACCTGCTTTTGATATCATTTCCAATTGACTATCAGGGATTTTCTTTGCAGCAATCTCTCCGATTAATTCAGTATTTAAATTTTTATGTAAGTAGGTATTTGGGATTAATCGGTCTTCCTTTCCGTAGCATATTAATGTGGGTTGAATAATTTTACCCAATTGATCGAATACAGGTTCATTTAACATTCCGATTACGCCTTCAGCTACCACATAGCTGTACTCCATGAATTGTTCATCGGATTTGATTTTCATCCTGTCTTCATACATAAATTCAGCCTTTTCATCCATTTCGTAGAAATTCAATGAAAGATTAATTCGATATTGCTCATCTGAAACATTAGCAATATTTTCTACAGTTGTCGAGTTCTTAAAAATAGTCCTTTCCTGATCTGTGAAGGTTTCAATTCCAGCTGGAGCCATTAACATTAGCGACTTTACCTTTTCAGGCTGCTCAATAGCCATTTTTAATGCGATTTGCCCGCCCATCGAATGACCCGCTACATGATACGTAGAGATATTAAGCTTTTCCATTAATTCAAATAGATGTTCGGCATGAAAACTCATGTCGGCAGTGTATTTTCCCTTTGACGACTTTCCGTAGCCTATCAAATCCACCACAATACACCTATAGGATTTAGACAGATCTTTGATATTGTATTTCCAAGCAGGGGCATAACTGGCCAAACCATGAATAAATAGGATAGGCTCGCCTTCCCCTAAGTCAGCATATGCCATGGACTTATTGTCAGAAAGCTTTGCTACTTTCATTTCGTAAGGATATGCCAAGGCCTCAAATTGAGCTTGACTATATGCATTGCTAGAGATCAAGCCCATGATTATGATTATTAGAAGAATAACACTTAGAGTGAAATTCTTTTTGTTGTAAGAATAATGTACTTTCATTTTTCATTTGTATAAAATTAACTTTGCTTTAAATCGCTTTTGCTAATCTATGAAAGCTTATTTTAAACCAAATGAAGAATATTATTAAATGGAGGTTGACTATTGCAAGGGGAAGTGTAAATAAGCATCAATTTAGATAAAATAGATTGGTTTCAGTAGTTCTAAATGGGTGCGACTTTCGTGTTTTAGAACATCTCGGGAATCACTTTTTGGGTGTCTTTTAACAATTCGTTTACTGCTTTGCTTCGGTTAGTGATTTTGTTGTAGGACTTTAAGAAACTTTTTGAGAATTCTTTTAAGGCATCAAGTTCTATTTTTTCACTTTTGTAAGATGCAGAATTGTAATACCATTCTAATGTCGCAACGGACGTAATTTTTTGGAGATACTTAGCTTCTCTTTCTAGAAGTTTGTACTTGTTTATGTGTTGTAATATTTTTCTGTAATGACCTTTTAAGAACAAGGCCCTAAAGTAAACAGTAAAGAAAAAATGCCATCTATGTTCCAGAAGTTCTTTTTTGTAAGCGGAAAGAAATATTTCTGCATGGGTTATGGCTTTGTTTAATTCATCTGAATCGGTAAGACAACGAACGTAAGAAGCTACAAAGCTGACCCGGTGGTGGAAATTGGCACTTTTTTTTGCTTGTGGGAAGGCAGTTTTCATTAAACTTAAGGCTTCTTGTGTTTTTCCTTTTTTTAATAAAACGGTATTGAGATTATTTACATAGTGCAAAAAATCACTGTTTTCAACTCGAATCGATAGATAACCGTATTTTTCTGCTAAATCCAGCTGATTAGCCTTGCTATGGAATAGTAGCCGATTTCCATAATAGTTGATCAAAATTCGTTTGCTATAAAAATTTCCGGATTCCAGCAGAGGCTCTACTTCCTCAAACAGGTTTTCCATTTTCTCTTGCTGATTGTAGTTGTAGTATAGAAAGATCAACCGGACCAAAGCGTAATAGCGGTTCATTCCATCCATCATGGGATCTCTGAAGATGGTGAGAAGCCAACTTTCCCACTGCTTTGATTCTTTATCGTTAAAAGTGTATTGATTCGTAATATCGAAAGTTGCTTCTTGAATTCGACCGTACACCAGTCGACATTGGTCGTAATTGTTTTTATAACAATTGACAAAATTCACTGCTTCATTATATTCTTTATGGCGCATTCGAACCAATAGGTAATTAAGTAAATGCATTGCTAACTCAAAGCGCTTCATGAAGTAGTAATGAGAGGTATCCGTATTCTTAATTATGGTTAACAGAATCTGCTCATCCTCAGTACTGATGGCATCATTCATTAATTTCTTCTCTAGCTCGATCAGTTGGTCAAATTCTTTGTCTACATCTGCATTATTCAGGTTTTCGCTAATCCACTGCATCATACGGGAATATTTCCGTTTATCAATATGAGTGGAAAAATCAGGTTGTGGAGTAACGCCAGCAACCTTCTCATGAGTTTGCTTTAGGATGGTGAGATTGTCTGGGTCTGCAAATTGTTGTTTATTTAATAGGTAAGTAGTTTCATGGGGTAAAAGACCCAAAATGTATTCATTGAATTTTTTAAGTTTCTGTTTTTTCAAAAGGGTAGTGGACTAATGTGAAACCTGAATCTTACGGCCACGAAAATTAAGTTAATTTATGTATTAAATCAAAAATATATTATACTTCACCAACAGTCAGCCCGTTCCCATCACAAAAGTTACAAAAGAAAACAAAGAAAATTAGCCGTGTTTATTTTTGTAATAAGCCTATTACATCAAGAGGTAAAAGCAAATTTCTATAAATTATGTAATGTGTGTCCCCTAATCAAATTTATTACTCACTCTTTCAGGTGTTTTCACCACTTCCGCTTTAATAACTTTGCTTTCCCCTTTTCAGGTGTTTTCACCTGAAAGCATCTGTGAGATAAAGATAGCTGTTGGAGTTGTTTAGGTGAAAACACCTAAACATGGGGGACAAAGCGCTTTTAACTTTATACTGCTAATTTAAATGCAAACAAGGGAAGGGGTCAGCTCAACATTTTCCTATTAATCTTACCAGTATCGTTTTTAGGCAGCTCCTCTAAAACCTCAAAGTGTTTAGGAACTTTATATTTTGCCAGATGCTTAATACAATAGGCAGTTAGATCGCAGGTTTCTTTTTGGCCATTTTTAAATACCACAAAAGCTTTCCCTACTTCTCCCCACTTTTCATGTGGTACCCCAATAACACAGACTTCTTTTATTTCAGGATGCCTAAGAATACATTTCTCCACTTCAGCTGGATATACATTTTCTCCCCCAGAGATATACATGTTTTTAATTCTATCGACCACATATAAGTAGCCCTCTTCATCTTCTTTAAGAATGTCTCCAGTTTTGAACCATCCATCCACTATAGCTTTTTCCGTTTCTTTAGGGTTTTTCCAATAACCAGGCGTTACAATCGGGCCTTTAATCCAAAGCTCTCCTTTTTCTTGAGACCCTGCTTCCACGCCATTTTCATCCATTAATTTTGTATCCACATAAAAATTCGGGAAACCAATCGATCCTCTTTTTCGAATAGCATCTTCAGCTTCCAATGAGGTAATATTGGGACCGCATTCTGTCAGCCCATATCCTTGGCGGATAGGGACTCCCTGTTCATTCCATTGCTCAATCAATGGAATCGGTAATGCTTCACCACCCACTATCATAAAGCGTAATTTGCTGAAATCTGTCTTTTTGAAATTTTCACTTTCACTCAGCATCCTTACCATGGTAGGCACCAACATACCTATGCTTACTTGTTCTTTTTCTAAAGCATACAGAACTTTTTCCGAATCAAATTTAGGCATCATGATGAGGGTTCCACCAAAATGTAGAATAGGTGCAGTCAGAACATTCCAGCCTCCGGTATGAAAAGGTGGCATTACGTTTAAGTAGATATCGTCAGAAGTGATTTTCAACCGAATAGAAGTGTTAATACTATTCCAAAGCATCATCCCGTGTGTATAGATGGCTCCTTTCGGTTGACCCGTTGTTCCTGATGTATAAAGGATAAATGCAGGATGAGTTTCTTCCAAAGGCTTAGAGATATATTCTGCATTTCGCTCTGTTGCAGCGCTGCCAAGCCATTCACTGTACTGAGTGAAACTAATCACTTTTTCACCGACTATTTTAGGTACCTCTTTCAGTAAACTTCTATATTCGTCAGCTACTATGATAAGGCTAGGATCTGAATTTTGAACCAAAAATGCGATTTCACTTGCACTTAATCTATAATTGATAGGTACCAAAATCACACCCATTTTTTGAGAGACACCCAAAAGCGCTACATATTCGGCATTAAAGTCTGCGAGGATTAATAGTCTATCTCCCTTAGTTAAGTTGTAATCGTTCTCCAAGATTTTGGATAAGCCATTAGCACCGTAATTGAGCGATTTGTAATCATACCCTAGGCCGGTATCAATGTTTTTAACAGCTAATTTATTCGGACTGTAAGTGCTCCATTTTTCAAACCAATCACACTTCATTTGTTTCTTGTTTTGGTAATACAACATAAAAAATTAATCCGACAATTGAAGAGCTTATTATGGCAATGGTCGATGATATTGCTGGATTTTTAACCTCTCCTTGCATATAAGGAGTTAAGCCTCCATAATAGATGCTAAAGTATACTATTAGTGCAGTAAATGCTGCAAAATACACCGCTTTTGGATTGGTTTTTTGAAAGAACATACCAAAAAGAACGGGTATGAATGCGCAGGAGAAGTAGGCATAAACTCCGTTTTGCGCAAATATTGCCACGCTCATGTTGGGGTTTATTAATTGCTGGTATGAAAATATAAAGGAAACTACTGCCAATAAGATAATGACCAATTTGTTTACTAACATCCCGGTTTTGGGCTTAGTAAGCTTTTTACGCATATTCTTAGGACTGATTTTTAATAGAATGTCAGAGGTGATGGTAGTACTTAAACTTTGAATTAAGCCTTCAAGGGTCGACATACCTGCAGAGATTAGACCAAAAATAATAATAATGCTGATGTAAACTGGAAATTTACTGACTACATAGGTGGAAATTAATCCGTCAGGTGCAATCGGGCTTCCGTCAAGCATTAAAGTAGGAAATTCAATTCGAGCATAGAGTCCAGCGATCACTACCAAGAAGAAAAGGAATTGTACGATCGCACCTACTACTAAGTAGCGGTTTACATCGCTTTCTTTCTTTAAAAGTAGAGACTTAGTCAAAATATGCGGTTGGCAGACAATGGCTATACCCACTACCATTTGGCAAAAGATAATTTCAAAATAATCCCTAAAAATCGGACTCTTTGGATTTAAAGGCTTGGTTAAGATCGGGTCTATACTGTTGAGCTTTTCAAAAAAACCATTAATACCATTTTCCAAATACTCATAACCTGAGCCAATTAATATGATTGCTACAACTAGCATTGAAATGGCTTGAATGGCATTGGTGTAAACCATAGAATTAGCTCCACCAAACATCATATATCCAAAAATAAAAACTACAACTCCAATCAGTACCCAAACAGCATCTACGTCCAAAGCTTTTGACAATACTTGACTTATTCCTACACAAATCAATACTATGAATGTAATGAGTAAGAGAGAGAGAAATGCAAAAAATAACGCGAAGCCTTTGCTGCTGTAGCGATTTCCCATCCATTGAGCCATAGTTAATGCAGCCACTTTGCTTCCAAACTTCCTAAAGCCCTTGGTTAATAAAATAAGAGAAAAAACAGCGGCTATAGGCAATGCCAAACCGTACGAAATAAATGCGCTGATTCCATAAGTACCAATTAATCCAGGATTGATAATGAAAGTGGCAGCGCTAGTCATGGAGGCAGCCAAAGATAATCCCACAAAAGCAGGTGAGAATGAAATGCTTCCAACGGCATAGTCATTCATATTTTGCGTCTGCTTAAAACCTTTGAAAACAAGGTATATAACTGCAATTGCATATACTGACAATAAAATGACCGTTGCAGTCGCTACAGGTATCATCCCTAATATTATGTTCATATTCACTGCTAAATCTAAGTTTAAAAAATTATAATCTGAAAGCCGCTCCTGCAAAGGATAACCCCCCGCCTGAACCAATCATAAAAATGATATCCCCTTTTTTTATTTCTCCGCTTCGGAAAGATTCGTCCAGAGCCATTGGGATAGCCGCAGAACCAGTATATCCGTATTTATGCATAATGTATTTTGCTTTGTCTTTTTCCAGACCCAAATTATCCAACATTTCATAGATGGCATTGATATTAATTTGAGTCATGAAGAATTTGCTTACATCTTTTATTTCAATTCCAGCTTCTTTCGCCATTCTATTACTCATTTCCGTCCACATGGTAGGATTCAACTCTTTAGGGAATTTCTTGACAAATTGCAGTTGATGTTTACCGCTATCAACTACACTGTGTGTCACAGGAGATCCAGCACCTCCAGCATAAATTCCCATCCAATCATGATATTGACCTTCAGTGAATTGGTGTGCATTGATAAAACCGCTCTCAGTATTTTCTTCCGCACTAAGGATTACCGCGCCAGCACCATCAGCGAAGAGCGTCACGGTTTTTTTGTCGGACTTATTTAAATATTTGCTCATTGCATATGCACCAATCACTAAAATATGCCGGTACTGCTGATCCGCAATAATATATTTTGAGGCGGTATCTAGTGCAGTTACAAATCCTGCGCAGGCGGTATTTAAGTCGAATGTTCCCGCTCCTTTTGCACCTAAGCGATGTTGTAATATGGCAGCAGTTGCCGGTGAAATATACTCAGGAGTATCGGTAGAGACGATAATTTGGTCTAATTCATCTGCTCGTACACCGGCACTTTCCAATGCTTTGTGAGCAGCCTGCTCACATAGGTCAATGGTTGATTCGTCCTCATCGCACCAGTATCTCTGCTCAATGGTTAAATTCTCACGCAGCCAGGTATCAACATCCTCACCCAAAAGTTCATTAAAGTATTCGTTTTTTAATAGTCTTTTAGGAACATGTGAACCTGTCCCGCTTATTACTGCTTTTCTCATAGTTTATATAAAGTCTGAATAGAATGGTTTTGGAAATCTCTAAATTAGATGGTAACTGCCCCATCAACACTAAGCGTAGTTCCACTGATGAAAGAGGCTTCATCAGATGCTAAGAATGCGTAGGCATTGGCAATTTCTGACGGTTCACCTAATCTTCCCAGTGGTGTTTTTCCTTCTAGCATATTGATTACTTTTTCCGGTATGCTTTTGACCATTTCCGTAGCAATAAAGCCCGGAGCAATTGCATTCACGGTAATTCCTTTTCTGCCTAATTCTTTTGCCCAAGTCTTGGTCATACCGATTACCCCAGCTTTTGTAGCTACATAATTGGTTTGTCCAAAATTGCCGTAAACACCTACCACTGATGAAGCATTAACAATTCTTCCGTAGGCTTGCTCCACCATGAAAGGTGAAATAGCTTTAGTGCAATAAAACACTCCGCTGAGATTTACATCCAATACTTTCTGCCATTGCTCGATCGTCATTTTAGTTAATGTCGCATCTTGTGTGATACCAGCATTGTTGATGAGGATGTCGATTTTACCAAAATCTTGATGAGTTTGCTTTGCCGCTTTTTCAACTTGCTCAAACGAAGTAGTGTCTACTTGATAGAATTTGGTATTGTTTCCTAAATCTTTGGCAGTTTCTTCACCTTTTTCATTAGTAATATCCCAAATGGCAACTTGAGCACCTTCGGCAATGAATTTTTCTGCGGTGGCTTTTCCAATTCCGTTGGCTCCACCCGTAATCACCGCTACTTTATCTTTTAGTCTTTCCATAAATGTCGATTAATTTTGGAAAGCAAATTGGGTAATTAGGGTTTATAGCTCAATAGGTGAGTTTAAATTGGAGGGGTTGACTATTGTTGATGTTTTTATATAATTAGTGGCTGAATTTGGTCACGTTATTTTGTTCTTCCCGTATTAAGGTGTTCTCACTTAAATAACTGCTCTAACCCCTATCATGTTTAGGTGTTTTCACCTAAACAACTACTAAATTGGCTCATCGCATCTAATAGATTCTTTCAGGTGAAAACACCTGAAAGGTGGGAAATGGATTTATTGTCAATATGTCAAATTTAATTTAAATAAGGGTTGACTATTTACTTTCTTTCGGATGCTTTATCAACTGAAAATATTTTCCTTTCAAGATTTGAGGATGATAGCCTTTCATAAACATGCGGTACATTTTCAGATTCGCCATGTTCACTGTCCAATAACTATTGAGTTC